>Ga0316206_1000976_pt1 | contig 29905 bp, 27 predicted proteins | sample 6monthpyrite_MG_FD_204942 | JGI IMG/M metagenome (GOLD analysis project Ga0316206, IMG submission 204942) | Microbial mat bacterial communities from mineral coupon in-situ incubated in ocean water Damariscotta River, Maine, United States -... | ecosystem: Environmental > Aquatic > Marine >... | reverse complement strand
AAGAACATTTCAATCTCAAAAAACCGTTTTAAATATTCAAACGGCGGCACCTAAAAAAGACAGTTCGATTAAAATATATAGTTTTATAAAAAGTAAAGATGAAATATTTTTTGATAAAGTTGAAAAGATATTGTTAAATCAGGATAATACAATTATTGCAACGTTAACCAAAAAAGAATTCGATATTTTAGTAACATCTAATATTCTTATTAAGGATAATGAAAAATCGAATTTTCCAAAATATATATGTTCAGTAAAGAAACCTGTTAGAGTAAATGCCGTTGAGAGGCCAATTCTTAATAAGAATTCCTTTTTTTCATCTCTTAAATGCCCTCCCATGGAAGTAGCTCAAAGGTGCCCTAATGCTAGGTTTGATCTGGCCTTTGGTAGTCTAGCTGGGGAATCGTTGTGGGTTAAAGAGTATATAACAGGGGCCTGGTGGCCATACTCATTAAAAACCATTGCCAATTAAGAGCAAAGCATATTAAAGAGGCGCAAAAAAAATTTTCTAATAATAACTCCCTGCATATTAAGAATATGATAAACCCTCACGTGCGAGTTGCACTCAAAAATTATTTAGAAAAGATTCAATCTGAAGGATTCCTACGATTTGGTGATTTTCAAAGTTTTAATAGGTACTGGGCACACAATGAAACTGTCAATCGCTATGTACAAGCTCAACTAAGCGAGTATATCTCAGAAATTGTAAAAGAAATATGGGTTCCTGCCTTTAGTTATTATGTGTGTTATCGGGAGGGCTCATCTCTAAAAAAACATTTGGATCGATCACAAGCGAGTCTGAGTCTTTCCTTGTTAATAGAATATGGCAATAAAGAGGAGTATTTGGCCGATCAATGGCCCATTTATATAGAGAAAGAAGTTGGCAGTGATACCTATAATGAGATGCACATTGGCAAGGGAAATGCCGGGCTTTTTATGGGAAATGAATTTGTTCATTATCGTTTACCAATAGCAAAAGATCACTATTCAATGTCAATGTTGTTTCACTTTGTACCTACCATCTTTGCTGGAAAAATATTATGAATAAGAATAAATTACTCTATTTAAGCGGGATTCTAGCAAGTCAATTGGGATCAAATCTTTTTATCATTGCCATGATCATTTGGCTCAAAGAAACACAGGGTAAAACATCAATTCTTGGTCTTTTCCTATTCTGTTCGGCGACGGCGAATCTTATCGCCTCACCCTTTTCCGGGGTCTGGGTGGATCGATTAGGCGCCAAAAAAATAATGATTTTTACAGATCTTGCTAATGGCATTATAATGATTATTATTTCATTATTAATGATGAAAGTCATCCCTACCTCTTTTTTAGTCGAAACTATTTTAGTCTTAACGTTTATTAGTTCAACTATGACAACTCTTTTTACCCCTGCCTCTTTAAGTTTAATTGGTCAGATAGCAACAATAGATGAAGCTAAAAATATAACAAGCTGGTCTTCAAATATATCTGAAGTTTCTAAAATAATCGGCAAATCCATGGCCGGGATAATTGTGATCATTATATCCCCTTCGTTATTAATACTTATAAATGGTCTTTCCTTTTTAATTTCATCTTTGTTAGAATCACAGATTGTCGTATTTTGTGACAAATCAAAAGATAAAGGCAACAGTGTAGGTTATTTCTCCCAGCTCAAGGAAGGTGCCGTTTATTTATTGGGAAATAAACTTTTAATTTCCTTATTTATTGGAGCGGCCGGGACCAACTTTTTTATGGCAATTAATGGCCCACTCATGCCAACTCTCATCAATGATATATTAGGGCGGGATTTATGGTGGTATGGAGTCATTATGTCTGCTTCCGGCGTAGGCGCAATCATCGGAGGTGTATTAGCGCGTAAACTAAGTAAAAAAACATGTGCAAAAACCTTCTCATTCGCACTCATCCTGCAAGGATTACCTTTCGCCCTCGTTCCTTTAGTCGGTCACCCAATATTTATTTTCTTATTAATTATGTTAGTTGGATTTTTTTATGTTTTTGTTCAGGTAAATATGCTCACTATCGTTATAAAAGTTGTGCCTGTTGAAATGAGAGGAAGAATTTTCTCCTTGATGTTTGCAATTGTAGGGCTTTTTATGCCCATTAGTTATTTGATTTCTGGTGGATTGGCAGACCAACTAAATGAAAAAATTGCAATTTTCTATTATATCTCAGGACTTGGTATTCCTATAGTCTGGATCTTTGCACTTATTAAGCTAAAAGATTCTCATAGCACGGTTTTAAGGTCTGCGTAGAATATGGAGACCAACTTGGATAAAAAAATTATTTCTTGGATTCAGCAAAATTATAAGAAGATGGACATTACCATTAAACAATTGACCTGGACCGATGATTGGGCACCGGAATTATCAGAATATTCTACTTGCATTAATTTTGAAGGAATAGCTGTTTTTGGCAGGGGAAATGTTGAAGATCATTATGCTCTTCAACATTTTAATAACCTATTAGCTCATGATCATCGAGATCATATGAAGCTTGGACTAAATATTGAATATACCGATGAACTATTGAGGAGAATCCTTCCCAAGGAAAATATTAATTTTGAAAATGACTTGAGCGCGAAGCAAATAAAGATTGTTACTCAACAGCTCTTCTTAAAAAATAAATTATTTGAAAATTGTCCCTTTGTTTTTTATAGAGCGAAATCGAATGATTTACAAAATTTGATAACCGGGCCATTTCAATACGAGAAGATTAATTGGAAGCGTTTTAAGCAAACAAAACTTGTCCAAAACTTCTCAGTCAAAGATCTTCTTCCACACCCACTGGCTTAATAATAAACGAAATTTTTAACTTTATTTATTAGGATAAAATTAATCTTGCAGAATTATTTGCAAAGGCTCAATATTTTTCCATTGTAGCGCCTGCATAAATCTCTCTCTATATTTGGTAACATATTTTCTGAGTTTCCCTCTATAAGCAGTTGATTGCAGGATATAAGCTTGAAACTCATTGATCATTAAAAACTCATCTTCTTTATTATAGACATCTGATAATGTTTTTCTGATACGTTTTTTTTCTTTATTGGTCATTGCCTTCCAAAAAGTATTGACGGACTCCCGATAATTTTCCTCTAAGAAATATTGTGCATGTAAAATCTCATGGCCAACGATAACGTCATATGATGCCGTCCCATCGCTTGCAAAGGTAATGACAACGAATGGATCATTAGAATTTATGAATGGAGTCAGTAATTTGAATATTTGCTTTTCAGCACTATTTAAACAATAATTCGAATTTTCTTTACATTTTTTTATGACGGCAATTAAAAATTTTTCTAAGTCCTCTTTTTTTAAGTCGTGCCCACGTATTTTCCTAGCTCGTGTGCTTAGTAAGCGATCGTCAGTCGCAAGAAGACTTCCCTTTTCTCTGCCAAATACGCCTTCTGTAAATATAGAGGCGCGGGCAAACATCTGGTTCATAACTTTTCTTTGATAACTATTGCATAGGATAGCACCTTTGACTTCTTTAACTTTTGCACATGTAGTGGAAAGCGATCTCCCCTTGGTATTTTCTTCTACAAAATTCACAAATTCCCAATACCAAGAGTGAAGGTCAGCTAGAATACTTAGGTCATCATGTCTCATCGTTGCAGAATAATTGTTGGCAAATGCTGAATTATTAAAAATAATAACCACTATTAACGAAATAAAATATTTATGAATGGCCACGATAATCTCCAAAGATAAGGGGGCGTATTTGAGTAAGATCTATCTATGTTAACCTAATTCTATGGCCCACCCTAAGGAAACCGCAGGAGTATAAAATTAATACAACCTATTGCATCTAATGCGGGCCCTTTAAATTCTGCTCCTCCACCCACTTCCCGATACATTTATCTCCATTGAAAATGAGCGCCATTTTTAGGTCCTACTCGCTTCTGCAACCTACACACTGCAATCTAATGTTTAACATCCTGCAGTTTTTCAAATTGCATAAAGACCGAACTAAAAATTTATTCAGCAGAAAATCGCTGTCGTTACGGCGCCCCCCTTCCCCTAAGACTGGTTTAATAAGGAGCAGTAGCTTCTGATATCAGCTAATTTTGTTCATTTTTACGACAGGTTGGATGCATTATTTTTTTCTTACACATTTTGTTAAAAAAAAAATAAATTTATAAAAATATGACTTGCCATAATTACGTTTTTAAGGAGAAGCCTCCTACCCTACGAATACAATTGTAAAAAAGTATTTCTCACCATGTTGGCCTCGAGTAGGTAAGAAATTGTGATTTTTTTTTTACAATTTTTACTACCCCATGAATCTACCATCAGTTATATTTAGCAAACATAAAAAACAATACAGAATGTAAGGGGGCAATTTGGATCCGATACTATCACCCAATGAAGATAGGTTTGTTTTATTTCCAATTAAATATGAAAAGATCATGGAAATGTATAAAGATCATATGGCGGTTTTTTGGACTGTCGAAGAAATAGATTTGGGACAAGACATTACTGACTGGGAAAAACTTAACCCGGATGAAAAACATTTTATCTCCCATGTTTTGGCCTTTTTCGCCGCCAGTGACGGCATCGTCAATGAAAACTTAGCGGTGCGATTTTATAATGACGTGCAAATCCCAGAGGCCAGATGTTTTTACGGGTTTCAAATCGCCATTGAAAATATTCACAGTGAAATGTATTCACTGATGATCGATACTTTTATCAAAGATCCGAAAGAAAAAGATAAACATTTTAAAGCGGTCCAGAACTTTCCTTTCGTTGCCAAAAAGGCCAACTGGGCGATGAATTGGATTGCTTCAGAAGCCTCCTACGCGGAAAGATTGGTGGCCTTTTGTGCCATCGAAGGAATTTTCTTTTCCGGTTCTTTTTGTGCGATTTATTGGTTTAAAAAACGTGGTCTAATGCCCGGACTTTGTACCTCTAATGAGTTTATTGCTAGAGACGAAGGGCTGCACGCCCAATTCGCTTGCCATATGCATAGTTTATTGCTGCCTAAAAACCAATGTTCAAAGGAAGTCATCACCCAGATTATTACTGAAGCGGTGGAGATTGAAAAAGGCTTTATTTGTGAGGCGCTCCCGGTTTCACTTATCGGTATGAACTCGGAGCTAATGGCGCAATATATAGAATTTATCGCCGATTATTGGTTGCAACATTTTGCTTGCCCCAAAGTGTACAATGCCACAAATCCCTTTGAATGGATGGAGTTGATTAGTTTAGAGGGTAAGACAAATTTTTTTGAAAAAAGAGTTTCAGAATATTCAAAAGCAGGGGTTGTTGGGGGTAGTAAAACCAACGCCTTTTCATTAGACACGGAGTTTTAAGAATGTATGTTTACACAAGAAGTGGTGAAAAAGAACCTATTAAGTTTGATAAGATTACTCAAAGAATTGAACAATTATGTTTTGGCCTAGATGAAAAATTTATTGACCCATCGGTCATTACTAAAAAAGTGGTGGAGGGTATTTTTGATGGTATCACCACCACAGAAATGGACCAGTTGGCAGCAGAGACAGCGGCCTATCTTTCCACACAGCACCCCGATTATGCCACTCTGGCGGGTAGGATTGCCGTCTCTAATTTGCATAAGGAAACCAAAGGCTGTTTCTCTGAAAATATTAAGATGCTCTATCAATACGTCAGCCCTACCACGGGAGAACATGGCCCCCTCGTCTGCAAAGAATTGCACGACTTAGTCATTGAAAACGCCACTTTCTTGGATAAAGCGATCGTGGATGAGAGAGATTTTAGTTACGATTATTTTGGCTTTAAAACCTTAGAACGGTCCTATTTGCTAAGAAAAGATGGCAAAGTTGTAGAGCGACCAGGACAGATGCTCCTGCGTGTTTCTTTAGGCCTGCATCTCGACGATTTGGCCGCCGCCTTGGAAACCTATAATCTGATGTCGAGAAAACTTTTTACTCACGCTTCTCCCACACTTTTTAATGCTGGTACTAATAAACCGCAACTCTCCTCCTGTTTTTTACTCACCATGAAGGACGATAGCATTGAAGGCATCTACAATACCTTGCGCGACACTGCTTTGATTTCACAGTCGGCAGGTGGCATTGGTTTGAGCATCCATAATATTCGCGCAAAGGGAAGCTTTATCAAGGGTACTAATGGTACCTCAAATGGTATCGTGCCCATGCTCAAGGTTTTCAACGATACCGCAAGATATGTGGATCAAGGTGGTGGTAAGAGAAAGGGTGCTTTCGCCGTTTATCTAGAACCTTGGCATGCGGATGTTCACGATTTCTTAGAATTAAAAAAGAATACCGGTAAAGATGAGATGCGCGCCCGGGATCTTTTTTATGCCCTGTGGATCCCAGACCTTTTTATGAAAAGAGTCGAAGAGGATGGTATGTGGTCTCTCCTTTGTCCACATGAATGCCCGGGCCTGGCGGACTGTTATGGCAGCGAATTTGACAAACTTTACACCAAGTATGAAGAAGATGGGAAGGCCAAAAAAGTCATCCGTGCCCAAGACCTCTGGTTTGCCATTTTGGAAAGTCAAATCGAAACCGGCTCGCCATTTATGCTCTATAAGGACGCCGTCAATGAAAAGTCCAACCAAAAAAATTTAGGTACCATAAAATCGAGTAATCTCTGTACAGAAATTATGGAGTATACAGCACCCGATGAAATTGCGGTTTGCAATTTAGCATCAGTAGCGCTCAATCAATTTGTGAAAGATGATGAATACGATCATTTGGCCTTATACGACGTCGTCTATCGTATGACGAAAAATCTCAATAAAATCATAGACATTAATTTTTACCCCGTTCCCGAAGCAAAAAACTCTAATTTACGCCATCGTCCTATTGGCCTGGGCGTCCAAGGGCTGGCGGATACCTTCTTTAAATTACGTTTTCCATTCGAAAGTCCCGAGGCCCTCAAATTAAATAATGAAATTTTCGAAACCATCTATTATGCCGGCATGACCGCCTCCATGGATGAGGCCAAGGTGCATGGGCCGTACTCCACCTATGCGGGCTCCCCCATCAGTCAGGGGCTTTTTCAATTTGACCTTTGGGGACATCAACCTAATAGTGGCCGCTGGAATTGGGACAAACTTAAAAAACTTGTCGCTAAATATGGTGTAAGAAACTCACTCCTAGTCGCTCCGATGCCAACCGCATCCACCTCACAAATCTTAGGTAATAATGAATGCTTTGAACCCATCACTTCAAATATCTATGTGAGAAGAGTGCTCTCCGGTGAATTTGCTGTGGTCAATAAATACCTGGTGCAAGATCTCATTGCGCTTAATTTATGGACCCCGGAAATAAAAAATGAAATCATCGCCAATAATGGATCGGTGCAAAGTATCGAAGAGATCCCAGATGAGCTTAAACTCCTCTATAAAACAGTTTGGGAAATTAAACAACGTTGTGTTATCGATATGGCCAAAGGGCGTGGCCCCTTTATTGACCAAGGGCAATCTCTTAATATACATATGGAGTCACCTAATTTTGGTAAACTTTCTTCCATGCATTTTCATGCTTGGAAATCTGGGCTTAAGACGGGCATGTATTATTTGAGAACTAGGGCAACAGTCAATGCTGTTCAATTCACTGTAGATAATGCTCAAAACTCTAGTGGCACCAATCGCCCAATCCCTACTGCGCCAGAAAAAGAGCAAGATGCTGATCAGGCAGCTTTATTATGCTCCATTGAAAACCCCGATGATTGTGTCATGTGTGGCAGTTAATTCCTCCCATCCACTGCATTGGTACCTGCAAATCCAAAAAGATTTTTTGACTTAACTTGTTCAACAACTGTGGAGGGAACCATACCCTCCCAGTTTTTATCACCCTTCTGAATCATCGCCAGCACTTCGCGAGACCAGATACCAAAATAATCGGGATTAAAATCTTGAATATCCTGCAAGATTTTATTTTCAACTAAATAATCCCGCAACTTGTATAAATTTGGTGGCAACTCTAATGTATGAATACTCAATGGAATTTCCATCTTTTCCATACCATCCTCTTTAGAAGGGTAAACAAAAACACGTGTACCCAGACCAAACAAGGCCCCGAGCGCTCCAAGCAATCCTCCGGCATGGCCTTTTTCATGTTTTTCTTGATCAAATATTTCTACCAAATTATAAATACCCAAGACAAAGGCAATTTTCTTTTGACTTAGACTATGTAAAAATTCATTGGCACGATAAAAATTTTCGTTATTCGAAATCATAACCTTTTGCTGTAACGCCAATAATAAATCCACCCGCGCAAGAAAGTCTTCATTATCCACCTCTCCCCGCTCTAAAAGCTTACTCATAGACATTTCCGACACCACAACAATGTTTTGCCTTTCTTCCGCTGCCAATGTTTTCTTAAAAGCGCGTAAACCACATTCCAACATATCCATATTGACATGAGTAGGAGGTCGAAAGCTCCCCCTCAGCAATAATATATTCTTCTTATAAAGTGCATCGGCCGGCTCAAGCACGGAACCATCACTGTCAAACATAATTCCCGGCGTGAAGTTCTTCTTCACCAGCTCCAAACTCAAAAGCCGGGCATCCATGCCTACAAAATTCGGCCCTCTCACTTTTATAGTGGCAATTTCAACTCGATCGGTGCTTAACTCATCCATCAAGGATTGCACAAAACTTTCCGGCCCATCCTCATGTGCAAAGTAACAGGCATACAAAAGGTTAACCCCCAGGACTCCCAACACCTCTTGTTGTCTAATATTTTCATTATCAAAAAGTTTTACATGGAGAATAATGTCAGACGATTGCGCCCTTGGCCGATCTTGAAAACGCAACCCCAACCAGCCATGACACAATCTTTTGCTGCCATAACTTTTCGCTGCCACGGTATCTGCAAAAGCAAAATAGCGGCGCTCCTCAGAACGTGGTGCCGCCAATCTCTCAATCAACAAATTATATTCACGATCCAACATTTTATGCAGTCTTTCTTCACTAACATAACGCCCTTTCTTCTCCTTACCGTAAATGGTATCGCTGACAATCATGTCATAGGCACTCATGGTTTTAGCAATGGTACCTGCGGCAGCACCAGCTCGAAAAAATTGACGAGCAACTTCTTGGCCTGCGCCAATCTCTGCAAAACTGCCATAAATACTGCGCTCTAAATTTATTTTCAACGCTTTTTGTTTGGTGGTAAGAGTGTTAAAGTTCACTATTTTCTCCCTTAACTTAAATAGATGAGTCCATTGCCTTAAATATTCTATAGTGAATAAACAAAAAGGCCAATGGACTCCTGAAAATTTTTCACGGGTCCATACAGACAGCAGGCGCTCATGATTTATTGGTCTTTAGGGGTCAATGATTAGAGTGATAAGCTTATTTACCATTTTTCTATGCTTCAATATTGCTGCAGAAATTTTGCCAAAAACTCTCTACCGAGGGGGCACGGGATCGGTCTACCAATGGGATGATCGCCATGAGTGGCAAGATCACGACAATAACATATTGCGCGATTATGGAGATTCTGTGGCCGCGATGGTTTTAAATAGTCGACTTATACCAAATCGTGACCTCTCTGAATTTACCTTCGCACAAATCCCGATTAAAGAATCGGCCAGAATTTGTGCACAAGAGAGGTTTTCTCAGCAAACGAGTCTTGCAACTTGTAGTGGTTTCTTAGTCGCCGAAGATATACTTTTAACCGCCGGGCATTGTGTCCAGAACGCAGATGAATGGCGCAACTACCAATGGGTTTTCGATTTTAAAAAAGGCACTCAAAAATTTTCACGCAACCAAGTTTATGGTTTCAAAAAAATTATCTCCAGAAAAGATCATCAAAGTCGTTTTAAAATACAAGATTATGCCTTGATTAAACTGCAAAGATCCACCGGACGACCTGGTCTCCCCTATCGAACATCTGGGAAGGTTAAAAAAAATACTGCGTTGGCCATGATTGGTTACCCGCTAGGACTACCCCTTAAAATTACTGACCACGCATGGGTACAAAAAAAAACTTTAAAGGAGTTAATCAATCCATTTCATCGTTTCAGCAAAAAGAACTATTATTTTAATGCCAATCTCGATGCCTATGCAGGAAATTCTGGTTCACCGGTCATTAACCTAGAAACTGGCCTAGTGGAGGGAATCTTAAGTAATGGCCATAGTGATTTTAAAAAAGATCGCCATAATGATTGTAAAAAATCGCGTGTCAGAAAGGCCAATCGCTTCCACAGAAGTGAAACGGTCTTTAAAATTACCCGAGTAGTATGGCCGCTTCCGCTGCAAAATAAGTAAGAATAATATCCGCTCCGGCACGCTTGAATGAAGTCAACGTTTCTAATATCATGGCATCGTTATCGATCCAACCCTTGCTCGCCGCTGCCTTGACCATAGCGTATTCACCACTCACATTATAAGCAGCAATGGGCAATAGAGAATGCCTTTTGAGATCATTGATAATGTCCAAATAGGCCAGACCAGGTTTCACCATTAAAATATCGGCGCCTTCAGATTCATCCAATATGGCCTCTCTCAAGGCCTCTTTTTTATTCGCATAATCCATCTGATATGTTTTTTTATCACCAGCTTTAGGTGCGGAATCCAAGGCCTCACGAAAAGGCCCATAAAAGGCCGAGGCGTATTTCGCTGTATAAGACATTATACTGGTATTGCCATGGCCCGTGCTATCTAACGCCTCTCTAATTTTTCCAACTCGACCGTCCATCATATCCGATGGCCCCACGATATCGGCACCAGCGTCGGCCTGCATAACCGCCATCTGCGCCAAAATTTCCAAGGTAGGGTCGTTGAGTATCTCTCCGCTCACGCTGTCCACCACACCGTCGTGACCATCACTTGAATAGGGATCGAGAGCGACATCTGTCATCACGAGAATTTGTGGAACCGCTTTTTTCAGCGCTGCCAGGGTGGTGGCATAAAGTCCCTTAGGATTGAGGGATTCACTGCCTTGTGAATTTTTCAAATGTCCCTGCACCACGGGAAAAAGGGCGACACAGGGAACCCCTAAATCGGCCAACTTTTTAACTTCATCAATTAATAAATCTTGAGAAAAACGAAACTGCCCAGGCATGGACTCAATTTCGATTTTTTGTCCCACTCCATCTATCAAAAAGAGAGGGGCAATAAGATCTTTCACCGATAACCGGTGTTCTCTTACCAAGGAACGCAACATCTCATTTTTTCTATTGCGCCGAGGCCTATTGATCTGTTTCACGAGGTCTGTCCTAGCTGAATTTTTGTTTTAAAGGCCAAAGCATACATAAAGATTTGCTTCACCATAGCGTTTAGGCCATTGGCGCGACTCATAGACAGGTGTTGTTTTAGGCCAATAGTCTGCAAAAAGTCAGCTCTCGTCTCTAAGATTTCGTCCGGTGAAAGCTGTGAATAAACTCTTAGCAATAATGCAATAATGCCCTTTACGATAGCAGCGTCGCTATCAGCTGTGAATATGACCTTGCCTTCGACCAATTCCCCGTAGAGCCAAACCTGACTCTGACAACCCTTAACCTTATGACTATCAACCTTATGATTTTCATGCAAAGGCGCTAAATGTTTTCCCAGGTCGATAATATGCTTATAACGATGTTCCCAATCCACCAGGTCTGCAAACTCTGTGACTATTGATGTTATTCTCATTTTTGTTTCCGTCATTGATTCCATCAGGGCAATTTAAACAAATTAATAGGAATTGTTAAGGGAAACCAGACAAAAGGTGCGAGTTAGTTTAAAATAATTGGATGGACGCCAAAATTGCCGTTATTCTCTCATTATTTATCACGGCCTGCAGCTATTACCGAAAAATAAAACTTCCCGATAATGAACAGGTTTATATTTTTAAATGTACCGAAAAAGAATCCTGCTTTAAGGAAGCAGAAAAGGCCTGTCATAAAAACTTTCAAATCGTCGAGGGCTCAAAAATTTTTTCAGAAAAGATTACCCTCTTAGTCAGATGTAAATAAATTTAAGCTTGCTCGAGCATCCTATCGAGATCTTTCTCGCTCATTTCCTCTTCCCCTTCCTCTGCAGCGCCAACGGCCTCCTGTGACTTCTCACCGGCACTTTCAAAATCCTCATTTAGAGCATGCGCTAGCGCCAGCAAGTCTTCATCATTGGCCTCTTCAGCTATTTTAAGGATATCTATTTCCCCCGTTTTTATTTGGATATTCTCCCGCGCAGTGGCTATTTTCTCGCCAGAAAATGCCAACACCAAAGCCTCCATACAACGGGTCACAATAACAGGATCAAACTCTTTTCCCTTGTCAAAAATAAATTGCTTAATCACCCTGGCATAGGTTTTAGCATTTTTAGTCTCCTCTTGCGCCATTCTGGTATCAAAGGCGTTGGCAATAGAAAAAACACGCGCCAATTCGTAGATACTTTTACCTTTCAAACCTTTAGGATAACCCAGGCCATTGAACCATTCGTGATGTTGTTCAATAATAGTGACAACAGAATCCTGTATCGAAAAATTTTCGGCGATACTCTTAACATACTTAACGGAGTTTTCAGGATGAGTCAGCATCGCACTTTTATATTGTGAGGAAGAGGGATTTTCTAAAACCGTCGGGTGTATCTTGATTTTACCATAATCGTGAAAAAGACCAGCAAAATAAAGATTTTCTAAGATTAAAGGATGAGAATGGCCACAACTCATCCCTAAAAAAACAGAGAGGGCGGCGACATTTGTCGAGTGATGAGCGATACTGCTATTAAAGCTTAGCATATTGGTAAATAATTCTATCAATCCTTTTCTTTTTTTCATGGCGGCAACGAATGATTCCGTTTGATTCTGCAAAACAGTGACCTTCTCTTCGTCTAATTCTTCATCTAAAAAAACTTGAAATATTTTTTCCTCTGTTGCCAAATGCATATTAACAATATCTTCATTTTCCTTGCCGACAATAGCAACGGAAGCCGCCACCAGTTTTTCTTTTTGTTCAACAACCCAATTCATAAAGGAGTCAAAATGTTCTGCCATCACATAAAGTGTTGAATGGCGAAGGGCAAAAAAACTATTCAGTCGCTGAGAAGAGATATCGTCACCAGCGTATCTAAAACAGATATACTTTTTATTGATCAAAACAAAAACATCTACTGGCAAGGGGCTCCCTGCTCTTATTTTTTCAATGGGAACCGGTGAATATTGTATAGCGCTCATAGTTTTCCTCTATAAATAAAATCAACTTATGTTTATGATATCACCAGAGAATAAAAATTCAAGCTAAGTACTTGATTACAGTTATATTATAAACAAATGCCTGTATAAAAGGATCAAGTGTTATACTGAAAAAGACGATTATATTCAACACTATTTACCCATGAACAAAAGTTGAGTTTAATGAATGTCCTAACAAAACACAAAAAAAAAGGTGAAGAAGGGTTTAAACGCTTTATAAAAAACCTGGAAACCACGCCCCTCGCTAAATTGAAGAATATTTTAGAAGTGTGTATTTTAGAGGATCCTGTTTATATGAAATGGGTTTTACCCAATATGATCAGGTTTGAATACATTATGATTCTCAATGAGTTACAAATTGAAGAACTTTATAATAGAATGGCCAATCCCACCAAAACGTTTATCATGGCCTTTTGGGAAACCGAATGGCGAGAAGAGTTTGAAAAAGAAAAATTGTCGCCAAAGTTGCTGGCCAGTTTTAAAGACGAACGCGAATACATTAAAGAAGTTCAGACTTTTGAGAAACGAAACGCTCAAGTAAAAATATTGCAATTAATTAGAGAATTACAAGAGCAACGAGTGATCCCAGATTATACTTGGTCTCTCCCTGCTAAAAAAGTACTCGATGGTTCAAACCATAAGATTCCAACTAAGGGAGATTTTTCCTTAGAATTTGAAGATGGCACCATCGCCCTGAAGGGGCAATTTGAAGATAGAATGCGGGCGGGTAAGTGGAAACATTATTACCCCAATGGCAAAATCATGGCAGAAGGAATTTATAATTTAGGTGAAAAAGTAGGAAAATGGACATTCTATTATCCTAGCGAAAAAATCAAAGCGACGGGTGATTATATCGAAAATTTAAAACAAGGCGACTGGACAGAGTTTGATGCCAGTGGAAATGAAATAACTGTTGCCTATACTCGCGGGAAAAAAGCCGCCTAGAAGCCATTTTCTATGGATTGCTTAAGTGCATCTACCACTCTTTTAAAACTTGGCAAGCTGAATTTGGCCTCAAGTTTTTCTATGATTTTAGGGATACTTAGCTGGAGTTCTTTAAATTGCAACGCCATACTAGTGAATTCTTCCAAGACGATGAATGCAATGGCCATACTCGAAATATTAGCAGTGTAATGATCTGTAAAGCCCATACCATTTGTAGTGCCATGATGCTGTTTAATAATAATATCCACCCCAGGGGGAGCATGTGGAAATTGCTTAACTAATGTTGATGCGGTATTTGCGTGACTTAAAACACATTCTTTTTCTTTCTCAGTAAGATTCGCTTGATAAAAATCGACTTTATTGGCGAGTTTTATTAATTTTTCATCTTGTAAGACCATATCGTGAAAAAAACATACAAAAGTCATTTTTTCAAATTGATCTTCTAATTTCCCCCCCCATTCTAAGAGTGGAATGACTCCATATGAAAAGATACAGGTCAAATAAGCATGACGATAGGAAAAGCTTCCCTTACTTGTTAAAATATTTTTAAGTAAAGGTGTCAATGTTTTACTTTTTAAAACTTGCTTACCCATTTTTTTAATAGTTTCTTGTGCAAGTTTAATGGTTTCCTTAGAAATGCCAAATTCTTGAATGAGCGTTTGATTGAGATCAAATGATTCTGCCAGAACATCTTTTGATTTATTAGATTTAAGATACTTATAAGTTTGTTCTAATAGGGAGTCTAAAAAATCGAGACGCTCAGTTTCTAATATAAAAAGCTCTTTAAGCCCCATTTTACTATATTTATCAATATTCTCTTTTTCAAACTCGTCGCCTTTATTGATTCTTTTCAGGTATTGTGGAACTCCCTGCTTGAGTAATTTAATAAAAACGTCACAGACAGTCGATTTCATCAGGTAAAATTGATTGATTGGAATCGCCGTATAAGCGTCTTTATTTTCTGCTTTATGCGGGATTGACATAAGCTGTTGGACTTTCATAATGATGCCAGACATTTTCTCTTGGTCTAAGGCATGGGCAAAAACGTATTGCCCGCGATCTCGTTCTCCCACCAAAATGGTCGGAATTCTAAGCTCGTGATCGAGAACATAATTCAATAATTCCAGGCCATCATTTTTATGACAAATTATAAAATGTATAGCGGGAGTCGCCTTTAAACGTATTATACCTTCATCGGAATTTTTGATGACAATGATATTCGCCGCCAATTCTCGCGCTAAATGATTTTTATAAATTTCAGTTATTTTTAATTTTTTTTCCAATAGTAAAATATTCATAAATTAATACTATCCTGACTTCGGGATAATATATATTGAAAAATTTTCCAGCATGGCCAGCGATTGTTTATCTTAAATAACAATGTAAAATATAAACTTAACAAATTTGAAAAAAAGGAACACCATGCCCGCAGACAATATCTCAAATTTTAATATAATTGCAGCCGATATTCTGACTCCCCCAAATGAATTAAAAAAGAAGTTTCCCGTCAATGAAACGCTGGAAAAAAATATCATGAATTCTAGGTCCATCGTGCAAAACATTTTGGATGGTAAAGACAAAAGAATATTTGGAGTCATCGGGCCATGCTCGATCCACGACACTTTGGCGGCCCGTGAATATGCCATGAAACTTAAACAATTAGCAGATCGAGTAAAAGAGAGCATTTATATCGTGATGCGAGTCTATTTTGAAAAACCACGGACCACAGTGGGCTGGAAAGGTCTGATCAACGACCCCTTTTTAGATGGCTCTTTTAGAATTCAAGAAGGCCTAGAAATAGGTAGAAAGCTTTTAATTGATCTAGTGGAAATGGGTCTACCAGTAGGTACAGAAGCATTAGACCCGATCTCGCCTCAATACATGCAAGACCTCATAACTTGGTCGGCGATCGGCGCTAGAACGACAGAGTCCCAAACTCACAGAGAAATGGCCTCGGGGTTATCTGGTGCCGTAGGATTCAAAAATGGCACTGACGGTAATCTAACAGTTGCTATGAACGCTCTAAAATCAGTTTCACAACCCCATAGTTTTTTAGGTATTAACCAAAAAGGTCAGGTCTCGACCATTAAGACTAAAGGTAATCCTTATGGGCATATTGTTTTAAGAGGTGGCGGAGGCCACGCTAATTATGATCATGTCAATGTTCTCAACTGTGAAAATGTTTTGAAAGATGCAGGTGTCACACCCAATATCATTATTGACTGTTCCCACGATAATAGTCAAAAAAATCATAATAATCAACCGTTGGTTTTAGAGGATATCACTTCACAAATTATTTCAGGCAATCAATCGATCAAAGGCTTTATGCTGGAAAGTAATTTGCTGGGAGGAAATCAAAAAATGGCAGAATCATCTAAAGATTTACAATATGGAGTATCCATAACAGACAAATGTATTGATTGGGAAACTACCGAAAGATGCCTGCTAGAAACCCATCATAAATTAAATGAAACACTGAAAAATCGTTAAGACTTTTTCCTATAAATATCCGGGATTGTGAGTTTGAAAAGCCTCTTGGCAATTTGATTATTCTTCTTTGCGCCGGCAATAAATGTTTTTTGTGAACGATCAGTGAAAATAAAAGAAAATTCACCGTCATTTTTTAAAAAAAGTATTTGAATTTTTTTACCGTTATTGATGCCTCCCATCCAGCATGGTCCCACTCGTTTTATTCCTACTATGTCTGCATAAGGTAGCTTAAATGAATAGTGGTCACCAGAATATTCGAAAGACTCAGTACTTAGGATAAGCACACCGATGTCATCGGTCTTATCTAAAATTTGTCTAAAAAAATTATAGCGAGACGGAACTTTTTCCATAGCGACAAGAAAAGATGTTCTCCCATCATAAGATAAATTCATTTTTTTTATCATTTTATTAATGCCAAAATTTCGACTCCATGGAAGATAATAACAAAAGATCACAAGACTTATGAGTAAAGTACTTAATTCAAGTAACGGAACATTAGGATTCCATTGCACGGGAATCTTATTCTTGTAAGTAAAGACTAAAAGGCCAAACCCAATAATTAAAAAAAGAAAAAAAAGAAAGCGTAAAAAATACTTAAGTATTATATGTAAGACAAAAAATGATTCAGTAAAGTATTCTGCATTTTTTAATTTCATTGGGGGCCTTTATTTCTTTTTAAGGTCCTTGATATGTGATTTCAAAAACCATGTTTTTTGAATTGCCTTAAGTGTAATAATCATTTCTTGCAATGATCCTAAAATCTGTTTTGCAAATTCTGGATTCGCAGCAAGCTCCTTGGATAAGACCCCCATATTATCTAAAATTTGGTCTAACAGCTTATCTCTTTTAGCAAATGGTGTTAAGGTCTGATTAAAATGATTTAAGGTATGATAAGTTAACTTATTATCAAATAAATCAACCTTAGCAGATTTCATAACACTTTTAAGGTCTTTAGAAATAGCAAAAACATTATTAAGGATAGGAACCATTAAATCATATGTTCTGGCAATATCTTTAGGCCGAATTTTCTGCAAAACTAGATTCATAGTATCGGATAGTTTTGTTACTCCCTCGCTAAAACCTTTCATTTTGTCAGTTAACAAAGATAAATTTCTGCCGGATAATAAATCGGCAATTTCATGAGAATCCACACCTTGAACAAATCCATTTTCGGCAACGATTTTAGCATTTTTAGTTCCTGGAATTAAGTCAATTTTTTTATCACCTATCAACATCGCCCGCATGACTCGTGCCACCGAGTCTTGACGAATTTTGTTTTTCACTGAATCAGTAACGGAAAAAAAAACTTTAATTTTATTGTCTTCATTAACTTTTAATTCGGTCACCGCGCCGATGCGAAGCCCATTAAGCGTCACCTGTGTTCCTTCTCGCAACCCTTCCGCATCACTGACCAAAGTAAAATAATAGGCCTTTTTTTCAAACCATAAATTTTTCTTACCGATAATAATAAAACTGAAAAAAAACAAAATGAACACAGAGGACATAGAGATTAAAGCTTTTTTTTCAATAGGTATAAATGTCATAAGACTCTCTCTTTTAAGATATTTGCGGACTCAAGAATTCTTCTATCAATATGAGAAAAATCACCTTTATGAATAAGTTGATTTTGTTCGTCCATCACCCAATCGGCGACACAATAAGCAAAAGGTAAATTCTCCGAGCGAATCAGTATTCCGCAGCCCTTTTCCCGCTGTTTATGAATCCATTGAATAATTTTGTTATAAAATTTCCAAGGGATTGTGACGGTTGGACTATCTAAGAGGAGGATCTTTGGGCGCATAACAACTGATCGCGCCAAGAGGACTCTTTTCTTGACGTACCATGAAACAAAATCAGGTCTTTTTTCCCACAGACTTTCCTCCACATGAATTTCTGTCAACGCCCTTTTCGCCAACTCACCTTCCGCCAAACCTTTTGCATATTCACCATGATAACGCGCAGGCAAATCCACATTTAATAATAATGATTTATTGGAAAATAATCCCTTATCTTTAAAACCAAAACCAATTTCTCTAAAAATTTCCATGTTCGGATCAAGTTCAGAATTGTTATCAAAATATTCTTTAAATAATCTCATTTCTCCAGCAAGTATTTTACCGGTTCCCGAGAGCACGGCAAAAAGTTGATTGGATTTTTTTCTATTGAGTAAGACACCAACTTCTCCTGCCTTTAAACTAAAATCAATACCCGTAAGATCCACTGGTTTTTGGGTCAAAGTTTGTGCCAAAAAACTTGTTAACTCTAACAGATTTGTATTTTTAATACTCACAATTCAATCCCATATATTAAATAAAACATTCCAGATATTACTGCTTGCATGGTCAAGGCCACGAATAATGCACGTACGGTAGCTAGATTCGTCACAATAGGCACCTCAAAGGCCGCCTTTTTTAAGGCCAGGCCTTTTTTACAGCCAATATATAAGACCATAAACCCTATAACACTTGATTTTGTGAGAAAAAAAATGAGATCAGCAGGCCTAATAATCAGTGAAATGGAATCGAATAATTGCCCTACAGACATATGCCCGTCTAAATTGACTCCCAACCAACTACCCAAAAGTGCAAAACTACAAAACGCAGTGGCCATACAAAAAAGTGATATCATTCCGCTGAGTATTCTGGGAGCAAAGATGTATTCAATAATATTAATCCCCAAGATATGCAATGCTTGGATTTCTTGTTGGACTTTCATCGTGGCAATTTCAGAAGTAACAGCAGTAACACTTCTTGCAATTAACACCATAGTACTCACTAGAGGAGCAACCTCTCTAAATAAAACAATCACTAGGAACTGACCTATTTTATCATTTTTTCCCAACAAACTTAAACCTGCCTTGGCCTGAAAGGCCACCCCCAGGCCTATTGTAATTCCCAAAATCCCTAACAACGGAAGCGCCTGGACAAATGTAAAGTAAACTTGTTGTAAAAATATATGGTAAAACTCTCTCCTATGAGATCTATCTTTAGGGATAACATTTTTTAATATTTCCAGCAGTGAATATTTACCAATTTGAGATGTTTTAGACATATTTTCCCTTATCTATAGGTTAATGATAGCTTCAAAACGACAGCATTTGTATCTAGCAGGACATTCCACTAAACCCATGAATACCCGACGATATTCTGCCAATGGCCTATCAATAAGTTATTCCTTCATGTTATTCCTTCATTAAGTTTTTCATTAATTTGCCGATAAGATTCAGTGGTAATAAAAAGAAAAATGACAGACAGTGAACTAATTGCTGGGGTAATAGGATTTATCGCCTTGGTTTTACTTCTCATTACGATAAAATATGTAGATTTATACCCAGATGAATTGGTTCTTGGTGTTAATAAATGTATCCGAGAAGTTAATAAAAATTATATCTCCCCGGGCAAAGGCTCCGATTATATTTACCGTATTGAAAAGATCAAAAATGACTTTTATTATATAACAAACTATTCTAACCGGAATTGGATTTCATTGGGGCCCAAAAGCATGAAATATTTTATGGAAGGGGAAGTGTTTCGTTTTGAAAATATCGTATGCCCGGAAAAAGTTAAAAGTGCTAAATTGGGAGAGCGCTTAAAAGATTTTGAATTTCACTTATAAGGAACGCATGGATTTATTCAATTTTCATTTCTCGAGTAAATATTTGTTCATTGAAAAGAGTCATATAGCTTTCATTCAATTCATTGCTAACTTCTAATAGAGACAGTTCAGTCGCTAGAATAGTTCTGAGATTTTCGTTATTCTGTGAGAGTAATGCAAATTGTTGAATAAGAAATTCTATGCGAACAATAACTGTCATCAAAGAAACCTCTGCATTATCTAGCAGGTTCATAATTTTTCTAAGTTCCTCTCGCGCAGTATCCACGCGACTAGCTTTTTCACCTCTTGGGTCATTATAAAAATGGTAGGTGTCATAGCTAAGAGCAAGCAAATTACTGAGGGAAGTGATGCCTATTGCTAATTGTTGCTTGGCATTTTTTAACCCCTGTCTCGCCGCCGCATACTCAATCGCCTTTTTTTGCTGGCCATAGTATTTACCGAAAAGATTAAGATTATAGCTGAGATATATTGATGCCGTCCGAGCGGTATTTTTAATGGTGCCGGTGCCACCAACAAGGTCGTTTCTATCGTCAGAGGTAGTTAGTATCGCTCCAAAGGTAAGGTCCGGCCGTTTGGAAGTTCGATAAAAAGTTTGTTTTACAGAGACTCCTTTTTCTGCAAGTTGCAGGGAATAGTTTTTACCGTAGTCCTGTGAGTCGAGTCGCCAATAATTTAAGGATTCTGTGCCGTGCAACGCCGATTGGCCGGCCTTTTTCAATAATTCCTGTTGACCTAATTCATTGGTGGTAAAATTATAGTTTGCCGATGGAATAAAGAGTGTGTCTATCGTTTGATTGGCCTGGGTTCTCCCGGTAATAATTTCTAAATTATTTTTTGCATTTAAAAAAAGAGTTTTCACTCCATTAAGTTGTCCATATATAGGTAATTGTGCCGCTTCTAACCGATTCACAATATCTTCCCCCAAGCTGGCCTTTTGTGCCTTGGCCAACAAGGTCGTGACGATATTAAACTGCTGCTCGACCTCTTTATATTTTAAAAATGCCATAATGGTGTTCATATAAGCGGTAGTAAATTTTGTTCTAAATTTTTGCTCCAAATCTGCTAAAATAAGCTCGCTGGATTGCTCGCCAATTTTATTTAGTTTCGTTGCCATCAGCATATCGCGATTGTAGATAATCATATTCAGAGACAGTTCACCTCGTAAATTACGCCCCTTAGTGTTGCTTAATTTGATGTCATCAGAGTAGGTTGAATTTGAAAAGTCTGAATAAGAAGTATTCACACTGAGTGACGGAAAAAATTGCGCCCACGACTCCTTAAGGGCGAATTTAGCTGCATCACGATTATCTTGGGCCGCTGCTAATTCATAGGAATAGGCCTTGGCCTCATTATATAGGGTTATAAAACTATCCGCTGCAGCAGCAAAGCTAGAAGATGAAGTCAAAAGGACGATGCTCACTAGTAATTTTTTCATTTTTACCTCTATTATGGTTAAAATGACACTAACGCCCACAGTCATCCATGGCAACCCCTGCTCACCTTTTTACAGACAAGGTATTTCATCGGGGTAAAAGGGACTCTTTTAAAGCTGGTTTAAGGGATTAATCTATAGGCCGCGATAGAATTCTTGACGGCCTCTGCGGAAGGTTTGCTACGGATTGATAAATAGCCCGTGCATTGGCCCTTGGCAAAGCAGGGAAAAACGGTCGCCTTGACCCAGTAAACACGCCCTGCGCGGCCTAGGTTTTTAACATAACCCTGCCAAAGTTTGCCTTGTTTGAGAACGTTCCACAAATCGGCAAAGGCCGTTTTAGGCATATCTGGGTGGCGAATAATATTATGGGGTTTACCAATAAGACTGCCTTGCTCATACTGTGCCGCATCATAAAAAATGCCATTGGCAAAAGTTATGATCCCTTTGGTATCCGTTGCAGAGATAAGAATGTCATGTTCCTTAAGAACATATTCTTCCTCCTGTTTGGTGAATCTACCTAGCGCCTTAAACGTACTTTTTTCTACGATAGGTGCTAAACGCTCTAGTGGATCTATATTATTTTGAAAAACACCTTGGTTTTTCATTAATTCCAGCAGGTACGTAAAAGTCTTGCCAATTGTATTTAATTCGGAAATATCATTTTCCATGGTACTGGAGTATTTATTCATCGCTTGGAAATTGTTTAAAGATTTCTCTACAATATGGTGAAATTGAGTGGTCTGCTCATCGATATTGGCAATTTTCTTTTGCGTTTCATCCACTGTATCCAGCGAAGTATTCATTTTTTCTTTAGCGGATTGCACATCTTTTGATAAATCACGAATGGCCTTTCCAATCTGCAAGAGGTTGGATTGAATCTCCTCGTTTGCATTTTTTGTAGTTTTGGACAGTTCTTTAACCTCATTGGCAACCACGGCAAACCCCTTGCCGCTTTCACCGGCGCGGGCCGCTTCGATGGTAGCGTTTAAGGCCAAAAGATTTGTTTGATCGGCAATTGAATTGATGGTTTTTAAGAGATTATTGACGGAGCTAAAATGTTCTTCGAGATTGACCATTTTATTGGAGACTTCTTCTAATTGGCCAGAGCTCTCTCTTGTTTCGCGAACAACAGTATCCATTTTTGAGTGAATTTCAGTAGCATCTCTATTCACTATTTCAATTTCTTTTTGGATAATATCAAAGTCGTCGATACTATTTTTGATCGTATCCAATTGTAGATCAATGGATTCACCAGTTTTTAAGGAAATAACTTCTAGTTCATTACCTGCAAGTCCGATAAGTTCATTTCTTAAAGCTTCATCATTGAATTCTTGGATGCCATCATCTTGTGAAGCTTTTTTTTGCGGCGGCCTCCCCGGCTTCCCTAGCACATCATTTCTTGTACTTTCAGCGATGGCAACGACTTCATCAATGAGGTTTTGTGGCACACCAAGCTCGACTAAGGTAGCGATTAAATGTCCCGCCACAAAATTAAAATGATCATCGCTCAGACCTTTTTTTACTAAAGCAGCATGTGCCTGTCGCATATCCTTGCCACTATAATTATTCGGTCCACCAAAGGCGTAGGTGAGAAAAAGCATAAGTTTTTTAGATTGTTGAGACATATTCAAATTGTCAAAAAAGAAGGAAACTCGAGCATCTTGCAAGACTTTTTTATAAAAGATATCTACAGCGGCCTGAACAGCTTCCCGCCCGCCAATTTTTTCAAAAAGTGTTTGCATGCCCTAAGCTCCAGTTTCATTTCATTATCGAATATTAAATAATTATACTGGTTGTTGGGTAAAACTCCAGTGTGAAATTAATGCACCCATAGAGATTTTTTGACCGCCCATCCTTTGGTACCTAGTTGATTTTTGACCAAAACCCATTTTTTTTGTTTAATTTTGATTATTTTAAAGGACTCATCGTAATAAGCAAATTTAGTACGTTTTGTGAGATAATCCTGGATCTTTATCCTCTCCCTTTTAACAATGCCACAGAAATAGCGATCTGTTAAGGCCGCGGACTTCACCCAACTCCTGACACGGTCCACCTCCTCAATGAGAAACCAAGAACCTTTTCTCTGAATCACTTTGAGAGGAGTATTTTTAGGGACAACCCATTTCGTATTAAAATTTTTCCCTGGGCCATCTTTTAAATTGACCCATGGACTTTTGACACAATCGGCATAGGTCGCGCCAAAAGGGAGTAAAAAAGCAAAAACATATTTAATAATTCGCATCGCCTTTTATATTAAGGGCAAGACTTTCCTTTGCCAAGGGATGCACCGCCATTTCACTCACTAAAACAGATGAAGAGAAAAAAATGCCGAGTCAAAAGGCCGTTAGTTTTTCAAATAATCTTGATACATTTGCTCTAATAACTTCTTGCGAGTTTTTTTCTTTAGGCCATCTCCACCGAACTTAGGATTTATTACTGGAGCTTTAGTTTTGTCCAGCTGAACTTTTTCCTTAACAGCAAGATTATCATCTTCTTTAAGTTGCAGTTCACTCTGCAATCTATCTTTTAATTCAAGAAGCCTTTTTTCGATTTTTTCTTGCGAAATGCTTTCAGATGCAATACTCCTCTTCGCAACTTTCCCTATAGATCTTTTTTCAGAACCAAGAGCTCTTAATTTTTTTTCTAAATGATTGGGCGCTTTTTTATTTATTTTAGTGAGAGTATTAATTTTTACTTTTTGATTTTTTAAAATTTTCTTGTTTTCTAGACCTTTAATTTCTTCTCGACCATCAAGAAAAGTGGCGCGTATGCCTTTAATCTTTTTAAAAAACTCATTTCTTTGTGCATGAGCATCCGTTGGTGGATTAAAATTTTTCTGAATCATTATTTGACCGAAAGTATAGAGATACTTAAATCTCTCTATGGCAAGTTTTCTTTTGCTGGTTTCCTTTTCGGTTGTGGGTGGCGCTAGCTTAAATTCTGTCGGTAATTTATTGGGAATGACCAAGTCAACCTTTTTTTGCTTATGGATATTCTGCTTTAATATTATATTTTCTAAAATATAACCAACAGCATCATCAGCTGATAAAACTCTATTAGCAAATAAACAAATGATCAAAAAAAGTATTTTTCTTACTAGCGACAGCATCAGTTTGCTATTCGGTATAATGAGTACTTTACTTAAACTTATAATATCCCAGTGTTTTAGTCTATCCCTCTCCTCCAATTTCGATATAATTGGCGTCGATAAATAATTTGGTCTCTTTTGCATCGTGCTCTCGCAACAATCCTTTTAAGGCAGCGTATTGTTTCTTGATAATCTTTAATGAAAAAACACCTATTTCGATCTGGTGCAAACAAAGATTTGTGAGATCGGCAGAAAGCCTCAAAAAGAGAGCGTGATCTTTAAAAAGGTCTTTTAGTCCACTGACAAGATAGGTATTTTCAGATCCAACCTCGGCAAAGCTGGGTTCTGACTCTTCCAGCGCAAAGTGTTTTTCCAGGTGGTCATGCAGAGTTTGAAAGAGAGCAACCAGCTTAGTGATGTCCTCTGGTTTTTCAATAAACAATGTATCCAGCTTATGTTCAATATCAGAAAGGGTTTGCCTCAATACCTTGTGTTCTTCATTAATCTGTTGAACTATTGACCCTACTGTGCTTTCTGATTTTCGCGCTAAATTTACCATCTCTGTCCCCCTTTACATAATTTCGTTCATATTATTCCATAGAATTCCAAAAAAACCTTGAGTAAAATCATCTCCTAACGTTTTTTCACATACCCGACCAATTCATTTTCAACTTTTAAGCAATCCTTCCATGCTTTTACGTCTAGCGAAACATGCAAATTAAATATGCTAAATATTAATTCTCATGCATCTGAGTTTACATTATAACAGGGTAGGTTGACAGGTGAACCTAGATTGATAAATCCATCGAGGGTTTCCCTAAAATTATCCATGAAAAAATTATACCTTTCTTTTTTACATGGCCATTAATTTTTAAGTAACATTCAAAAACCTAACTTTTTTACTCACCGAAATCAACCCCATTTATTTTTCTTGTCCGTTGATTTCTTAGATGCCATAAACGGCAAAACTGATCACTGCCTTGGGTATCATGAAAGATAATGTATTAAAAAAATTTTTACTATGGCCAATTTTATTCAGCGTTTTTTTTGGCATTTACCCAGCTCAGGCCACATTTAAGGGACAAGTCACAAATTCGTGTAAGAAACACGCTAGCTATTTTATCTACCGAGCATCCGGGCCCCTTTATCGGAAGATCCTCAAACCTGCCAATAAAAGGATCATACTGCCTGTTAAGACTGCCGCTACAAAAATGTTAACACCAGTAAAAAATATTTGGTCACCATTATTTGCCTGGAAAGATCGTACTCTTAATAAAATTCTTAAGAAAAATTTTATTAAATTGAAACCCATTCTTAAAAAACTGAAAAGTATGCCCTTTGCCATAAAAAAAACCTATTATAAAAATCTCATTTCTTTTTTTCCTAACGAAAAACGCCATAAAGTTTGGGTTGAAATGGTTTACACAGGATATAGAAAGAAGTATTTAACCTACCAAGATGCGCATAAATTATTAAACGACTACATTCCAAGAGATAAGCTTGCAGAGCTTATCAATATTAATAATGCCAAAAAATCTATGCAAATGCTCTTCGATCCAGAGGATAAATTGCGCGAACTTTACGCTTCCCAAATTGCCACGAAAGTCAATGATGGGCGCTGGAAAAATTGGCTGACCACGATTAATCTCAATTCAGAGCAACTTTTCAATATACAAAAACTCCTACCGGCCAAAATAAAAAGTCAGCAAAAAAAACTTTATCAAAATTTTATCCAATACTCACAGTCCTACAAGGGAAAAAAATCTATCGAAGTCTTATCCCTGCTGGACCGGATCATTTTTACGCAACAGCAACAAGCACAAATCAATCCTAATTATATATACAATGCCGATAACCCCAAACAACGCAAACACGACAAAGCCTACCTTGCAAAATTTAACGATTTATTACAGAGTTTCAGTGATCATGAAGAGGTCATGACAAAACTCACCCTCCAACGCATACACAAGAAGAAACCGCATTTAAGCACTCAAGAGGCAACTCTAAGGGCGCAAAAATATGCTAAAAAGAAACGCTTTAAATACGAAAATATAAAACTTGCCTGCCGAGCAAAAGTCTCAAATACCTACCACCGCGCAGCGCGAGTTAATCTTAAAAATTTCTATATTATGCTAGGGCTTTCCACCACCTATGCAGGTTATGCCTGGGCAAATATGGACGAAGATTGGGACCGAGAATGGTGGGCAAAATTGGGATTCGAACAAGCGGTCACCCTAATCTTTAGTTACGTCAACAGTCGTGCCTTTTCCAACCCCAAAGATACCAAACTCAGAAAATTTTTTAAAGGGTTAGGTATTGGCACCGTGGGAGATGTTGTGACCGGGGGGGCCTATGTTTCACTCTTTGGCGACCAGACTCCAGATGCCAACAAAAAAATGAATAAATTGTTAAAAAGTAAAAACTTTTCAGTAAAAATAAAAAAGCTCTTTAAGAAATGGGACAATCAATTGGTTTACGAGAAGTTTGTTGCCGCCTTTTATCAATATAAATATAAGGCGTTTATAGAAAAATATTTATCTAAAAATCCACAACTGATCATAAATTACCAGCTAAATAATAGTGAAGAGGCACAATGGGATCAATTATGGACCTCCGCGGCCGGTGAAAAACTTAAAAAACAAATCGAAAAAGATCACGGCGGCGGGGAATTTAGTCTCGATATGATTAGCGCGGCAGATTTTTCAGACCAACAAATGCGCAATGTTTTGCTCAAGGAATTAGCAGATAAAATGCGCAAGAACCCGGAGGGAGGATTATTTCAAACTGATAACCCTGGCCGGGACCTGCTCTATTATAATAGGGCCTATGGGTTGCCCGCGGCCGTCAAAGGCCTCTTAATAGGCCTCTTAACCTATAAATTACTGTGCGAACGTGGCATCAATAAAAACCTGAATATGTCTCTGGCAATAACCGCTTTTATTCTCGATGGCCTGGGCTCCAGAGTTGTCTACTTTTCTGGACGGAAATATTATATAGGCTTTTAAAAAACTATTGTATGGGAACATCGTCCACATGACGCATTTTAATCAGAATCAGCAGGCCCGGTATCGCCAATACTGAACAGAGAATAAAAAAATGAAAATAACTGGTCAACTCAATTAAGTGGCCAGAAAATCCAGAGAGAAATGTCCGCCCAAAAGAGGCCAAGGAGGCGAAGAGAGCATATTGGGTAGCGGTAAACCTTCTATTTGTCATGCTCGCCATAAACGCCACCATCGCCGTTGTCCCCATACCACTACTTAAATCTTCAAAAGCGACAATAAACGTCAGCATCAACGTAGACGATGGATAAAATGTGAGCAGACTAATAAGACCTGTGGAAAGAGCTTGTAAGAGGCCAAAGAACCAGAGTCCACGATAGATGCCAACCTTAAAGACCAGCCATCCTCCCAAAAATAACCCGATCATCGAAGAAATAAAACCAATCCCCTTGGTGACCTCAGCTATAGTCTTATTGTCAAAACCCATATCGACATAATAGGGCCCAAGCATGGCACCCGCGATAGAATCTCCCATTTTAAACATGACAATAAAGCATAAAATCCACACTGCGTAGTCACGGCCAAAAAAATCTTTGAGGGGGCCTAGCACCGCCTTGCCAATAGTATCCGGGGCCTCTCCTGCAATCTCTGGTTCATCGCATAGAAAAGTCGTCACAATCCCCACAGACATAAACAGCGCCATCATAAAAAACATTTGCTGAAAGCTAAAACCCCAGGTTTTTTCATCCACCACCCAAAGTCCCAAACCAGACGCCACCAACATGCCGATACGATAGCCATAAACACCAATGCTAGAGCCAATCCCCAATTCATCGTCGGGCAATATCTCTCGTCGATAAGCATCGATAGCAATATCTTGAGTCGCACTAAAGACACAGAGTAAAAAACCGGCACAGGCAATATAACTCATAGAAAGTTTTGCATCGGCCAGTCCCAACATTATCAGGGCACTGACAATCCCCAATTGCATCAATAACAGCCAACTGCGACGGCGACCCATTTTATTGGGAATAAAGCGATCCAAAAGAAAAGACCATAAAAAATTAAAAGTATAGGGCACAGTCATCCACGAGAGATAACCAATACTGGAAAGGTCGGCGCCCTCTCTACGCATCCAAATTTTAATACTCGAATAAAGGAGCATGATGGGAAGACCGCTACTAAAGCCCAACAATAATACCATCAGCATGCGCTTATTTTTCAACGCCCTTAAAAGGTCTATAAATTGATGATCCTTTGCCATGAGCTTACCCGCTTTCTATTAAATATTTTTCGTCAATTATTTCATATTAAAGAGTGCGGATCAATTGTTCTTTAGTTTTATCTAGAACTCCATCTTTGTAAAATAATTTTCCATCAAAAGTATGCTCAGTATGAATATAAGGCAGAAAAAGTCGATCCCCTGGCCATAGGTTTAAGGCCAGCAATTGATCGTTGGCAACCCACTCTAAGACCCCCTCACGATTTTCCGCTACCAGGACGTTGCTAAAGCGGTGGGCGCGATAGACAAACACCAACCAATCTCTGCCCTGCCCATCAAATTTTGGGAACAGCAGATGGCCTTTAAATTTCAGCTCGGAAATATCCAGATTACTCTCTTCTTTGACCTCGCGAATGGCACATTCCCAGGGGGTTTCCCCCTCTTCTAACTTGCCACCCAGACCATTATACTTCCCAGCATGAAGATCCTGCGCCTTTCTCACTCGATGAATCATCAAAGTGCGATCACCATCGGTGACATAAACTAACGTTGCTTTTACTAAATTCATAAGACAAATATTTAGCATCATTTCCCCAATTCTGTCTCCTCCCCCATCCCCCACTCTACGCAGAGAAAGAAACATCGCACAAAGATTTCGTATTGCCAGAATTCATGTCTTTCTGTATCTTAACTTTTTACAATCACTTTGCGGCGGTGGTGGAATGGTAGACACGCTGGCTTGAGGGGCCAGTGGGGGCAACCCCGTGGAGGTTCAAGTCCTCTTCGCCGCACCAGTCTTATTTCAATTTTTTAATAAAGTTGAATTAAAAAAACCTCATTAAGTCCATGATTTAATGAGGTTTTTTTAATTCTAAAATTCTGGAAGAATATTAAGTTCAAGTTAATATTCTAAAGTGCAACTTAATGTGATTTGAGTTATTCTGAGCAGATTTCTCGTGGTAACCAGGTGTAGTGAAAA
>Ga0316206_1000975_pt1 | contig 29908 bp, 33 predicted proteins | sample 6monthpyrite_MG_FD_204942 | JGI IMG/M metagenome (GOLD analysis project Ga0316206, IMG submission 204942) | Microbial mat bacterial communities from mineral coupon in-situ incubated in ocean water Damariscotta River, Maine, United States -... | ecosystem: Environmental > Aquatic > Marine >... | reverse complement strand
GTAAAACAGGGGTCAGAGAACAATTGTTTCTAATATTAGAGAGTATTGCTCTCTGACCCCATTTATTGCCATATATTCTCATTTATTCTTGGAGTCTTGATAGACAAAAGGAAAATGGAATAAGTAAGACGTGGTCTGTCTCCTATTACTATGACTTAACGCTAAAGCTTGCGGAGCAAGCTGAGCTCACGCCAATTCGCTTGCGTAATCGATGTCTTTTATTACACCCTCATCACTCACCGTCACTAATTCTAAATTATCCTGGTGGGTGTTAATAATATTTCGTGCGCCGATATCTTCACTTAATGCAATCAATTCACTCAGATAGCGATGACTAAAACCGACCGGATGTCCTCGTTGCTGTTCAAATACCGGTGCGACAATGTCGGCGCCGTCTCTCATTTTTTCGGCCAGCAATGAAATGGTTTCGGGTTTTATATACGGCATGTCGGCCAGGGCAATTAACCAGCCACTGGTATGTTCACCGAGAGTTTCACTGGCACGAACCCCACAAGAAATGCTACTCCCCATTCCCGTCTCAGAATTTTCATTGGTAACCACCTTCAAACCCAACGCTTCAAGTTGTGTCGTGTACGGTACTAACTCATGGTTAATCACAACAATCGCACCAGGTAATACACTTACCAGTGTTTTTGCTGACACGATTAACATGGGTGTGTCATCTAAAACAGGATGAAGAAGTTTGTTGGCACCAAAACGCCGACTCTGACCTGCTGCCAGCAAAATTCCAACAGGCTGATTACTCATACCATACTAACGGTCTGTTTTTCAGATTGACCCAATACATTATATTGCTCAGGCACATTACGCTGTTGAGTGATTTCTGCAAGAATAGACACCGCTATCTCTGGTGGCGTGTGACTTCCGATGGCTAAGCCAACAGGCGCAAGCAAACGTTGCAACTGAGCAGTTGAAATCCCCAAATCTTTTAACCGTTGCCGACGACAATCACAATTACGCTGTGAACCGATCGCGCCAACATAAAAAGCGGGTGACTGCAATGCATCAAGCAGGGCCATGTCATCCAGTTTGGGATCGTGGGTGAGCGCAAGCACAATACTGCGCGGTTGTTGGGCATACATCTGCACAGCATCATCCGGCATGATGGTCGTTAATTCAGTTCCTTCGACCTGCCAGGCCTTTGCATACTCTTCACGAGGGTCACACACGATCACCCGATACCCGAGCATGTGTGCCATTTGCGAAACATATTGTGAAAGATGGCCGGCACCGATCAATAACATATTCCATTGCGGCCCAAATATTTTGCGTACATATATATTAGTATAAACAAAGTCGTGTTCGGCCCGGGCTGTTTCTAACGAGACCTGACCCGTTTGCAGATCCACGTGCCGTGCCATTAACTGTTGCTGCTGCATGGCATCAAGCAATTGCTTAAGCTGAATTTTAATCTGATCAGTGTTATCTAACTTTTCTATAAGCAGCTCGAGACGCCCGCCACACGGTAAACCAAAACGTGTGGCATCATCACGATTTACCCCATAATCAACACGCGTGGGATAACAGTCACTGAGTTGATGGTTAACATAACGTTGCAGCAGGTCTTCTTCAACACATCCACCCGATACCGAACCCGCTATCACACCATCACGACACATGATCATGAGTGATCCCGGTGGACGCGGTGATGAGCCCCATGTTTTCAATACCGTCACCAGGATAACGTCATGGCCTTGCTGCAACCACGTATAAGCCGTTTGTAACACATCCTGATCAGTTCCGTAGTTTTGCATCGGTTATCCCGCTCGTAGATCAGTGCCCTTTAATGGGAACCGACGTATTCGTTTACCCGTAGCCGCAAAGATCGCATTCAATACTGCCGGTGCCGCCACGGCAATGGTGGGTTCACCAATGCCTCCCCAGAAACCACCGGAAGGCATGACGTTAACATCAACCTTGGGCATCTCTTTCATCAGCATGGAGGGGTAATTATGAAAATTACTTTGCTCAACCGCACCACCCTTAATGGTGCATTCACCATAGAGTAAGGCTGACAGACCGAAGACAAACGAACCCTCTACCTGTGCTTCGATCTGTTGTGGATTCACCGCATAACCGGGATCGGTTGCGGCAACAATACGATGTATCTTCAATTGTCCGTTATCATTGACAGATACTTCCGCGCACGCGGCAACATAACTCGCAAAGGCTTTACATACTGCCAGGCCGCGATACACACCCTTTTCTGTCGGCTTACCCCAACCCGCTTTTTCTGCCACGGCGTTAAGCACGGCCAGCGCCCTGGGATGTTTGGCCATTAACGTTTGTCGAAACGCCAGCGGATCTTTACCCGCGGCATGCGCCAGTTCATCGACAAAAGATTCCATATAAATAGCATTCTGGTTAATGTTCACGCCACGCCAGAAGCCGGGGGGAACCGGTGGATTACGCATGGCATGATCCACCAGTAAATTCGGTACCGTGTAGCTAATAGCATGATCACCTTCAGGCAACATCCCCTGGAAGGTAAACATGTCGGCACCATTGGTCATCCAATTGGGATTCACTGCGGCGAGAATGGATTGGCCAGAAATGCGCACATGCAAACCGGTCAAGTTACCTTTATCGTCCAGGCCACCCCGCATTTTGCACATGGTGATCGGGTGATAATGACCATGTGCCATATCTTCTTCTCGCGTCCAGAGCAGCTTAACCGGTGTGCCCGGTAACTGTTTGGCAATGGCGACCGCCTGCTTTACATAATCTTGAAACGCACCACGACGACCAAAGCCACCCCCTAAATGAATCTTGTAGACATCACACTTATCAACAGGCAAACCTGCCGCTTCTGCTGCCGCGTTTAATGACGCAGTGCCGTTTTGCGTTGGGCACCAGACTTCACATTTATCTTTTGTCCAAAGCGCAGTGGCATTCATCGGTTCCATGGTGGCGTGATTTTGAAAAGGATAACGATACGTCGCTTCAACAACTTTCGTTGCCCCCTTAAATGCCTTGTTAACATCACCGTTCTGGTTACCCACAAACACGTTATCGTTAGAGGTCAAACCTTCATCCAGCATTTTATCGATGGACGCGCTATTCACCTTCGCGTTAGGTCCCTCGTTCCAGGTGATGGGCAAGACATCCAGAGCCTTCTTTGCCTGCCACCAGGTGTCCGCCACGACGGCAACGGCATTATCATCAACGGCAACCACTTTGCGCACACCCGGCATATTTTTTACTTTGGCATCATCAAAGGATTTGAGCTTGCCACCAAACACCGGACACGCTTTGATACTGGCATTCAGCATGCCAGGCAAATTCAGATCGGCAGCAAAGATCTGTTTACCGTTGAGTTTGTCATCCGTATCCAGACGCTTAACCGGCTTGCCGATAAGTTTCCAGTCTTTGGGATCTTTGAGCGCGATATGTTCCGGGGGAAAAAGCTTTGCCGCCGCCACGGCAACCTTACCGTAAGTGGTCGTGCGGCCACTTGGCACATGGGTGATCACACTGTTGGCCACCTTGCATTCAGCCATCTCGACGCCCCATTGTTCAGCCGCGGCCTCAATCAGCATTTGTCGTGCAACGGCACCGCCCTTGCGTACATATGAATGACTGCCACGGATCCCCTGGCTGCCACCAGTGGCGAAACTCTGCCATACATTATCACGCGCAATGTTTTGGCCAGGTGTAGGATATTCAGTGGTCACTTTTAACCAGTCACATTCCAGTTCTTCCGCCACCAGTTGTGCCAGGCCGGTCAACGTACCCTGCCCCATTTCCGAGCGTGCAATACGAATTGTTATAGTGTCATCCGGTTGAATCACTACCCAGGCGTTTACTTCTGGAACCTCTGCGTCTTTTTCTGTCACCGCGTCAGCGGGACTGGACGTTGCCCTTTCAGCATCAGAAGCATTGTTACCACAACCGGATAGATAAAGCCCAAGGGTAAACCCTGCGCCCGTTTTACCTGTGGTAATAAGAAATTCGCGACGTGACACTTTGATGATGTCTTTTTTCATCATGACCTCCCGCGCTTGTTGATGTCGGCGGCCAGATGAATGCCACGCCGTACCCGATTGAAGGTGCCACATCGACAGATGTTCGTGACATTGGTATCAATGTCCGCATCACTGGGATTGGGGTTTTTGTTCAACAACGCAGCGGCACTCATGATCATGCCCGGCTGACAGTAACCACACTGTGGCACATCGAGCTCTTTCCACGCCTGTTGCAAAGGGTGATCGTTATCGGCAGAGAGGCCTTCGATCGTCACAATATCCTGGGAAGGATTGACTGATGACACCGGCATAGTACAAGAACGTACTGCCTCGCCGTTTATATGTACCGTGCAGGATCCACACAGACCAATGCCACAACTATACTTGGTACCCGTCAACCCAAGTTGTTCGCGCAACACCCATAGCAACGGCATGTCATCATCAATATCAAGGGTATGCGTCTTACCGTTAACCTGCAGAGTTATCATGACCACTCCTCCCTGTATTTTTGCTTAACTAGATTAGCATGTTTATTCTGAAAGTGTGTGCCCTCTCTGTGCCTGTTTTTTTTAATGAGGGATTAACGAAACAGCACTTCCGTTAAACAGGTGTTTACACAACGCCTCTTTCGTTAACCACATCGAACAACATTTATGGCTAAGGCTTCATTAAACAATATTAGAAACAATTGTTCTCTGACCCACTTTTCTAATGAACCTCGAAGAGGTTCTAAGTGCTCTCTAACCCCACTCTCATTTTCCGCACCGACCCTTTGCTTCACACCAGGAAATATGATCTGCCACCAATGACCACGACGATACCAATACCCAGTGCCATATTAATTTTACTCAACAGGCGAATGACGCCCAGGTAACGCTGGTGGTCATGCACATCGGACGGTGTTTGTCGATAATGTCGGTATGCCACAAAGTAAATCCAGGAAAACACTGCCACCATGGTCATGGCCATCAGCATCATCACCAGCACGTACAGGGGAATATTGCTCAGGCCACCAAAGACATTCGCCACCATCCAACCGCCGCTGCCAAGCAGCATCACAATGGCAAGCCACACAACAGGAAAAAACAGGTGGAAGGCACGCGACAGTATGCGGTGTTGCTCAGCAGGCGCCACTGATGCGATGGCACGAGGCAAAATGATGACGCTAAAAAAGGTCCCGCCAATCCAGATATTAATGGCCAACAAATGCAAAATAATGGCAATGGCATTACTCATGCGTTTCCCCGTTTATTATTGAACTCCGAAAGGGTTAAAAAAATCGGAGTGAATTTGAAAAACCGGGTCTGAGAACAATATTCTCTAATATTAGCAACAATTGTTCTCTGACCCCGTTTATCTGTCAATATCCGCATTGCGTCTCCCGGTGTATGTGCGACTAAGTAGTATCGATTGCGTTGCGGAATAGTGTCATGACGTTCATCCTTCCCTGCGGAATATATAAAACCGGAGTCGATTCTTATTGCTTCAACCTGTATCCCGTTTTAAACATCCACCACACGATGGCGAGGCAGGCACCAAGGAATAACAATATCACGGTAAGGCTCAGGCCCACGCTTACATCGGCGACTTCAAAAAAGCTCCAGCGGAAGCCGCTGATGAGATACACCACGGGATTAAAATACGTAACGGTCTGCCAGGCTGGGGGCAACATATCGACGGAGTAAAAACTGCCACCCAGAAACACCAGGGGTGTTACCACCAGCAATGGGATAAGCTGTAGTTTTTCGAAGCTGCCTGCCCATAAGCCAATAATAAAACCAAATAAACTAAACGAAATACAGGTGAGGATCAAAAAACCTAACATCCACAGCGGATGGGCGATGTGCAGTGGCACGAATAAGCCGGCCGTACCTAAAATAACCAGCCCAATAATAAATGACTTGGTCGCCGCGGCCCCCACGTAACCAATCAGGATTTCAACAAACGAAATCGGGGCAGACAGGATTTCATAGATGCTACCCGTGAACTTGGGTAAATAAATCCCAAAGGACGCATTAGCAATACTCTGCGTCAGCATCGCCAACATCATCAGGCCAGGGACAATAAAGGCCCCGTATGTCACGCCTTCGACCGATTCGATGCGCGAGCCAATCGCAGTACCGAACACCACGAAGTACAGCACCGTGGAGATCACGGGTGACGCGAAACTCTGTGCCAGGGTCTCAAAGGCACGCATCATTTCATGCTTGTAGATAACCTTAATCGCGTACGTATTCATAATTGTGTGTTCGCTGTTCTCATGTTGACTTGCCATTATTTACCAGGCTAACAAAGATCTCTTCCAATGACGTCTTGGTCGTATTGACATCCTTAATCAACAATCCGGCTTCACTGATGGCCTGCAATAATCCGTTGATACCCGTGTCAGTTTTATGGGGGTCGTAGGTATAGGTCAATTGATCACCCTCCGCCGACAGCTCCAATGCCCAGGGCGCCAGCACTTCAGGCAAGGCCGACAGGGCTGCATCGAGTTCGACCACCAATTGCCGTTTACCCAACTTATGCATCAAGGCCTGTTTATCATCGACCAGCAACAATTCACCCTTGTTGATGACCCCCACCCGGTCTGCGATCGCCTCGGCCTCTTCAATATAATGCGTGGTCAGGATAATCGTCACCCCCGACTCGCGCAGGCGTCGCACCAACGCCCACATATCCTTACGCAATTCCACATCCACGCCGGCGGTCGGCTCATCTAAAAATAAAATCACCGGTTCGTGCGCCAGCGCCTTCGCGATCAGCACCCGCCGTTTCATGCCGCCTGACAAGGTCATCAGTATGCTGTTTTTTTTATCCCACAGCGATAAATCCTTAAGTAACTGTTCCAGGTAGAGGCGGTCCGGCTTTTTACCAAACAGACCACGACTGAACGACAAGGTATTCCACAACTTCTCGAAGGCACCGAGGGTTAGCTCCTGCGGCACCAGGCCGATCATGCTACGGGTAATGCGATAGTCCGACACAATATCATGCCCCCCGACCGTGACCGAACCCGAGCTAGCATTCACAATGCCACAAATGATCGATATGAGCGTGGTCTTACCCGCACCATTAGGCCCAAGCAATGCCAGAATCTCGCCCGGCTGAATATCCAGGCTCACCTGCTTCAGCGCCTGGTAACCACTGGCATAGGTTTTGGATAAGTTGGATATGGAAACGATGGGTTGCATTATCTAATCTCAGTTGAATGGTTTAATTTTACGATACTACTAACAATGGTTCTCTGACTATTATTCTACTCATTCGACATCTCCATTTATCAGACCCAGTTCTTCAACCAGAGCTTCTAATTCTTTTGTTACCGCAATTAATTCATTAAGTAATTGCGGTGTTATTTCCAGGTGACCTTCGTATTCTGCCAAGTTTCGTTGTTTATGGCATTTATCAAGCACTCGCCATTTTGCCTTATCCAACCCAACAGTTTGCTCTAAACATTGAAAGACCAAATAACGATTTTCAGAACGATAACCATGCCATCGCAAGGCAGCTAACGATAAGGCATGGGCAGCCCCATAGGCTAAAGAAAACCGACTATCCTCTGATAAACTTTCAACCTGCGAATCGGTTAATCGCCGTTTTTACTGAGCTCACCATCCCATCAAATTCATTTTGATCGGCTGGTTCAGTTTTGAGTTGTTTAATTTTTACTAAGTTATCCAACTTCTCTAATGTCATCTTCGCTTCCTTTCACCCATAGTTTTGGATGTTCCATCACCCTGGTTAAAAATGTATTCTTCTGTTTCAATTTATTTATAACTTGTTCCTTAGTATAAATTGATGGATTAATCGGTCTGGAAAGTGATTCCTCGGCATCGGTAAGCACGGCCATCAAATCAGCATAAGTGAGCGAGTCGGTTACCACCAGCAAATCGATATCACTATTGGTTGTTTCCTCCCCCTTAGCAATTGAGCCATAAATAAACGCTATCTCGATTTGCTCTTCCACAGACATTAATGCCGTTCTAATCACATCCGTAACACCAAATGTTTTCTTAACGATGCCAAGTAACTCTTTATATATAGAACACGCAGGGTTTGCTTGATAATGATGCTGATTTCCTACCTTATTCATTCGCAAAATGCCCGCTGCCAACATCCGATCCAGCTCGCGTTTAATCGTGGCAACGCCCATCCCTGTTGCACGCAGAATTTCTTTGGTAAAAAAGGTTTTATCCGGTCGTCCATATAACAATCCCAACACTTTCTGCTGGGTAGTCGTAAATAGCGCATTGCCTATCTGACTCATAATATCGCCCATAAGTTCATATTTAGTGAACTATAGTTCATATATTGTGAACTATCAAGCTATTGCTAGTCACTCCCTATTGTGACCCTCCATTCCCAACCAACGATAGCCGAAGTCAGAGAGCACTTAGAACCTCTCCGAAGTTCGCTAAGTATTCCCTAAACTCACTTCGTTCGTTCTGGTCTACTTCAGAACCCCTTCGGGCTTCATCGTTTCTAATATTAGCGATTATTATCAAGCCTGGTTGTTTCTGCTAGATCAGGTGACGCCGGTGACGATACAGATGCGCCAGGGGTAACAGCATGTTGGCCGGGTTTAAACCAGTACTGCACGAAAATACCCATGCCTATCAATAACGCCCCGGCGATGATACTGGTTGTGAAATGCAGCTGAAGCATCACATCCAAACGTGACACATTAAAGGGAACAAACCCTGCAGTGCTATACCAAAGTCCACCCACCACAGCCAGCGTGGCACCGATCACCGCGGTGGAAAAAATAATCATAAAACGTTGGTAGACCAATGTGGTAATACCGCCAACACAACCCAGGAAGAACAGCACCGTGATCCAGGGCACCTCTCCGGCCACCGAGAAACCCAGATAACCAATCAACACACCCATCGCCGCACCGAAGAAAAACACCCCCAGAAAATACACAATCACAAGCATCACCGCACCAATGACACCCGCAAATATAGCGGCTAACAGCGTAATAACGACTGAGTTCGAAAATGAAAATACAAACATCCCCACCAGCAACGCAGCAGACAGAAATCCACTAACACCCAGCACCACTTTAAACACACGCCATCCGAAAAAGCACTGGCCCACCCCAATCACAATCGCGAGTAACGGCAGCCACACTGCCAGCGCAGGGGGTAATGAACTTAGAAATTCATGTAATGACAGCTGGAACTGAACGTTATTCATAAAGGACCTCAAAAGCTGTTTGCAATTATTAGTTCGGTAAACAATTATCGCTAATCATCGAAGCTAAGTGTATTAGAAGTAATTGGTCTCTGACCCGGTTTTTAGTTATCCATCCTGTTACTTAGGCTAATCGTTTAGGCCAATTCCGCTCATTTCTTTACCAACCCATACCGGCACCTCTACTCTTTCCTTTGACGCCGGCGGTCAGCGTGAAGCGCATGGCCTCCTCCATACTCATGTCAACGGGACGCACGGCACTGCGCGGCATCAGTACGGCATAGCCGCCAATCATGTAACTCAAGGGCAGATAAACCAGGATGCTATCTTCTTCCCGAAAGTCTTCAGGCAAGCGTTCCGGTACTGCCTGAGTGACGAAGCCAATCACCTGCATGCCTGTGTCTCCAATCGACACGGCGACGACCTGCTCGAACTCCTTTTTTTTATCCGGCGAGAAATAGTCGAAAAAGTCGCGGATAGCGCGATATACCGAGTTGACCAACGGCACGTGGTAAAGAATCTGCTCTGCCCAGGCAAACAGACGTTGCACCACGTAAGCATGCATCAACAGTCCCACTAAAAATACCATCGCCAAACCGGCAATGGAGCCCATGCCTGGCCAGTACATGTTTGCCGGTAGCACCAGTCGAATCACTTCCCCCAGCACCGACTCCGCCGACACCACCAACCAGTAAAGAAGATAAAGCGTGAGCACGACCGGCAAGATGGTAATTAGGCCGGTAAGAAAGGTTTTGCTTATTGATTTCAGCATCAAGCGTCTCTCCGCTAATAGGGTTGGTTAGTTAAAGGGCGCCGCGCAGTTCGCGGCGTCCATTTTTGAACGTATTGTTATGTATTTCATGACTCGCCATTAATTCTCAACCCATAGCATTTGGGGTCGGATTAAAAACTCACATATGCCAACAACCACCGAGCCTATGGCCATAACTGTTCGCTATTTTTCATCTGAGCCCCAAATTATGTACTCTCACTTATCACCATATCCCTGGAACAAACTTGTACCGCACACGGGATGTGTAGGCTTGATAACCCGGTAATTCATCAAACAGGGTTCTGTCTTCCAGGATTGTACGTACGACCGCAATGATTAGGGCTATTACGGCCGGAATCATGACCCACCATGAATCCAGAAACAGGGCAACACAGAAGGAGGAAAATACGTTACCTGAATAACCTGGATGGCGTATATAACGATAAGGCCCTGTGTCGCACACTTGATGCCCCCGATCCTTCTGGATACGGACCATCAGGGAAAAGAAGCGATTTACAAAAATGGCCCATGCCGATAATAAGTATCCAAGCAGGATGATTACAAAAGCTATTGTATGGACCCAGAGCGGGAAGGCTTTGGTCCACCCATAGTAGTGGTCCAGGCCGGCGACTATGACATGAGGATAGAGTAATCCAAATCCCAACAAGGGAGCCAATATCCTATCCCAGCTTTTTACATCCTGCTCCCGCCCTAAGCTCATACGTTCGGCCATCAAGCCAGGATGGTTTCTTTCCGCCAGGGCTCGTCCACCTACACCAACGACAAGAACCATCACGGAAAACACCCACGCCTGCCACCAGCCTAAATCGCGACTGATACCAAAAAGAATAAGCGGCACAAGGAGATAAGCGAAAACAACACCCGCCCACTGTTTGAGCGAGATACTTTCGGCATCTGTTGCTTTTACAGGATTGTTATCCATATTTACGCACCCCTTATTTACAAAGCAGTTGCCTATAGATTAGGCGTAATTTGTGTCCAAAGAGCAATACTCTCTAATATTAGAAACAATTGCTCTCTGACCCGGTTTTTTCATCGAATTTGATGTTTATTCCAATGTCTTATACCGGCTAGAATCAATTCTTTTAACCTATAAAATTAAATCTCTCCGTCCTCTTTTATTATTGAATATAGTGAAAGATCGTTACGTCGTTTTTCAAAGGCATGACGGGCCATGTCCCTCAGTACCCAATAGGGTGCAACGTAGCCGTGTTCTTCCTCAAAGCGCTTCGCGGCCTGTTCAATATCCATTTTTAACATGGGATGTATCTTCTTTGCCAATGTGTTTACGCGTAACGCCGCAGGTATACTCATGCCTTCGGGAATGGTTGGTTCATAACCGAGCAATGACTCGAACCATGACCAGAGCTTTACAAAGATTGCGCCAAGATATTCATACCAATGGTAATCCAGTCTATCTCCCTGCTCAGCCGCTTCTAACAGGACATCCAGTGTCGTGTTGTCTAATCGATCCGATCGCAACGCTGATAGATCTCGCCATTCGGCCACTGGTGCGAGATTTGGATCATACTCAAGATCCGAAGGGATAATGGAAGTAAACTGTCTAGCGCCCATATCGCCAAGCCAGTTCTTTAATCCCTGGCTAGTCAATCGCGATTTATAAATCCAAAGGTCAATGCCAACACTTTGATAGGCATGGTACGGAACTTCAGCACAAAACATCTTTGAGCGATCTTCCCAGTCCAGGGTAAAGTCATAAGAGACGGGTTTTTTACGGAGAGTATCCAGTATGGCACTTGCTGCCTTATGTGGGGCAAGCGGATCCTGCTGAATGACGGGATGGTTCGGCCGTAGTCGCAACAGAAGAAGACGCCGACTTTTATTGTTGAGGTAGTCTTCCACTGTCGTAAAAACAGAACCCTTCTCAATCAAAGATTCGATGATCGTTACTTTTTTCGTTTGTTCGTCGACGTGAACCAATGCCACATGGGAGAATAAGCCGGGAAAAAGATTGCCCCGTGCGATCAAGGCCGAGGTGGGTGCGCCGCCGCGGGACACGATGATATCGCCACTATGTACTTGAACACCTTCCACTGTTGCAAAGGGGGTAGCAGATAGCACGCTAGTGAGCCGTGTCAATGCCGGAAAATCAAAAGACCGATTCTGCACCAGGGCCTCCTCGATGGCGCTACGCCCACCGTAGATAACCCGGTAGATAGCCTCGTGAACCTCTAGTTGATTAACCGGCCATCGGCTTGCCGCCAATAGGACTTGAAAGCGAATTTGGTTAATTAACGATTGTGCCCTTTCCAGCAATAAGGGCTGGGCTGCAGCGAGTGCAGCAAGTTGGAACTGGATTTCTTCAAGCTCCGCAAGGTTCTTAAACGGCGTTTGATCCCGGTTGTTAGTCAATGTGGATAGTATGCGGTGACTCTGGACTGCAATCGCCGCGAACTCTTGCTCAACAAGCTTCGCCGATTTGTTACGCGCCTGCGTGAATTGTATTTCCAGGGCCTGAAATAGATCGGTCCTTTGCCATTCGAATTTTTCGGGTTCGGCCGATAATGAAATCGCAGGTAACAACAGCGCAAAAACCGCTAGTCCGATATTGCGTGCGAGAGACCAGTATTCTCTAAGATTGGTTTTTTGCTCACCCATGTTCATTGTTTTCTAGATTCACTTTTGTTCAGCAATATAAATGTCATGACCACTCCTTGAAAACGGCTCCATAGAACTGATCACTAAAAAGGGGTCGGAGTGATTTTTCTCTAACCGCCTTTTAGAATTGTTTAATTAAAAATCACTCCGACCCTTTTAATTTTTAGCCAGTGTTCGAGCAGACCAAGCTACAAAATCATGATTGAGTTGAATCAATTTTGCTGATTGAAAACGATCCGCCTGCAAATACATTGTAGCTGAAAATATTTGGTGACTAAAAGCAGCCGTGTCACGGAGAAAATTCTGATAATATTCAAGGGATATCTCGCCACGTATAATCTGCCGTACTTGAAGCTCACCCAAAAAATCAAAGACATTGGTCCAATATATTCTCTGTTGCCCTGCTTGACATTTTTGGTGCCACTCATCTAGTGGTATCTTTGGCTGATTATGCATGTAGACAGCCATACAGTACCGATGGATGAGTTCGTGTGCAAAACGGTAATGTGTAGTTTGAGATGCAACTATGCGTGTTAATATACCTGCGTCAACCGCTATATTGCAAAACTGTTTGGGTAGTTTTTCATCATCTATAATATAGATCCCATTTTCAAAAAACAGATCCGCAGCCTTCAAGTACAAATTAGGTAAAAGGGCTTTCATCCCATCCCGTTCCGCCAATTTCTCCAAATGACCAAACATATCTTCGTAAAGATCAATACGAAAATAAGGTAGTTTTTTATTTTTTTCGATAAAGTTCGCTAGTAGTTGTGCAGTATAGGGTAAGCTGGCTACTTGTCTTAAATAACTCTCATCCAGAATATTGTTTACATATTTTTCAGAAATAATTTGAAGTAATTGATCCCTGCCAAATGGGCGAAGGTCAATATTCACGATATCAAGTAGCCTGTCCCAATCTGGTCGGAATTGCGAGGACATAACAACACAATTGTTTCGAATTGCACGCCGCACAAACTGTTGTGTTACACCAGGGTACAGATCCTCATTAAAACCATCAATCAATATCAGAAATCCACCCGCATTAATAAGATTTCTTGCTGCATCTTCTTTGATCGTGAACTCACCATACTGAAACAAATTTGACGTCAGTTCTTCATCCACTCTTAATCCGCTACCAAGTCGCAACAAAATTGGTGTTAAACTTTGATTCAATGCTTCCATCGCCCATTGCTCGAATAGTGCTGTTTTTCCCAGGCCAGACTCACCCTGAACTAGCCACAGCTTATTTTTTGGTGAACGTTGCACTACATCAATCGCACTCGACCAACAGTCTTTCTCATCTCTCTTGCCGCGTTTAAAATATTCAGATTCTAAATCTATCTCGGGATAAATATATTCCCGATTCTCCCAACGAGTATTTAACTGTTTTTTTAATTCATCGCGATAATCATGAAACATTGCCAAACGAATCGGCTTAACAAAATGCATGACAAAATCTATGAATAGATATTTCCCGATAACTAGCCCAAGTACATGCGAACCGACCGGGTGGAATATTATTTTTCTTGCCCAACGTAGTCGGGTCGCCAACAAGATGATTAAGAAATTAACAGCAATCAAGCCAATAGCGATGTATAAAACTTTAATCCATCGTTCTTTTGCTGCTTTTTCTGATTCTTTAATTTGGGCGAGATTTTCTAATGCATTAATAGATGCCGGTAGGATAGTGTGCAATTGCGGATCTATCCATTTTCTTCGTCTCATAAAACTACGCAGCTTATCTTCAGTTTCCTGCAATATCGTCTGCGCATGCTTGAGCTCTTGAAGCGCTTCTAAATCACCACGTTTAACAACATTATCAGCTATAATTCTCAAAACCTTAATGAGATTGTTTGATAAAATGTTTCTTCTATATGTCGTTTCACTTTGAAATGACTCGGCTATCGGAACAATTGCCGCACGATCAAACTTAATTAAAATAGGCTCTACGATATCAACATGATCATGTTGAAAAATAACTATTCCATTGTAATAGCGAAATGTATCTATTAACACATTTACTGCTTCTGTAGCGCCCGGCGCATTCGGATCTGCAATCTTGCCAATAACGCGAACTAAGACAAAGAAGACTTCCCCTGGATCTTGTATTTCGTTTTTATTCTCAAATAATACTTCCCCTGTATCATGTGCTATCTTTATATTCTCAGTGATATCTTTTAATGTTTCCCCTAAAAGGGTCGATAGAATAGGAAGAGCTTTGCCAGCTTTTTTTCCCCTTCTTCCTAATTCTGTTAGCAACTCAATATTGTCAGCGCTTTGTAATTCTAAGATCAATTGATCAATGGATTTTGTCTCCATACCCTGACTAGCAAAAGCAGGAAATATCAATAATCCAAACAAGAAACTGGTTACTTGGCTGGCAAGTTTCATAGTCACTCTCTATAAAATATTAGCTCTAGATTTTATAACTCTCTTCTTACAAACTAAGTTCTTCTCGCTGTTTTCGTGATTATTTATTAACGAGTATTATGTAGTGGTAATGGCACTTTTTATTCCTCGATATTCCCATCCCTCGCCAACACTTCTTCTACACTTCTGAATTCTTCCAATGCTGCCTCGAGCTGCTCGACAATTTCCTGGGCCAACACTTTAGGTGCGGGTAAGTTCTCGGTATCTTCTAACGACTCATCTTTTAACCAAAAGATATCTAAATTCGTTTTATCCCACGCAATCAATTCATCATATTTAAATGACTTCCATCGCTCAATCTTTTTCGATTCCCTACGTTTACTCCGGTCATCAACCTTAAAACAAGCGGCAAACTCATCAAAATCACTCTTCACCAACTAAAAAGGGGTCGGAGTGATTTTTCTTTAATCAATTAACAGGTTTGTATAAAATAAATTCACTCCGACCCCTTTAATCAGATTAGAATGTGCGTGTAACAAACAGTACGGCTGACCATCTTGATTTTTCCTCAAATCGAACAGCAGTTTCACCGGCTGGCGGCGCCTGATTTTCTTCAAACCCATCTGCAAGATCTTTTACATTCGCATCTAAAATTGCACCCAAGCCAATTGAAAAACCATCCGTGTCTGTTTTTTTAGCTTTAAAACCGTACATAAATCCCATTCCAACACCCGACAATACATCGTCACCTGTAGCAGCAATCGCAACAAATGGACCACACCCACGAGTTCCCTCTTTTCCATGGCTTTTACATCCTATAAACTTATGGAATTCAAATAAAACTCTGGGTTGTTCCTTCTTTCTAGATTTTACACGAACAATTCCATTTACAATTACTGCATCATCAATGGCTTCATCTTCGCTCACTGAGTAGCCCAAACCAACACCCCAGTTCAATCCAAAGAAATCAACATTTGACTTATCTTCTTTTTTCTTTTCTGCAGTTTTAGCTATGAGAGGATCTACAATTGACTTTGCATTTTCTCTTTCCTGAAAATCAGTTGTCGATGAAAGTACAACACCTCTTAATGTGCTGAGACACTCGATGGCCTTTTCTGAATTTGCTAGTTTTTCTTCAGGAGTGTAGCTTTTACCCGCGGCATCTTCTTCCTGATAAATTCGGTTCTCTGCAATACAATTACTTTCCAGCATTGACTGCACACCAAAGTAGTTTTTATTTGTCATATAACTCTGTAATGTATTAACAGAAAACGTCTCTGCCATCACCGGCAGACTAGTTAAAAAACATACACTTATGCTTGTAGCTATGATGAGGTATTTAATTTTCACGTCATGACTCCTTTTTTTGTTTTATATCCGTAAACACTCTGTGACATATAATTTCGTCTTATTAGTATATTTTGTTGTAGAATATTTATGCACAGAAAAACAGAACTTATTATACTTTTGCCGATTATATCTGAAAGAGCTTACAACACATATACAATTAGTGTGAAAACCCGACAACCTAGCACTACGACCTTAACCTAGTCACAGGGGTTACTTGCCGCGTCTTTATTCAATTGTTGGTATTCCACAACAAAGCAGGTATTGATAAGTCTCGTATAGAATGTGGTGACCGAGTGTAATCGGCACTATTACCTTTTAGCACAAGTATTAATTGGGGCCAGAGAACAATATTCTCTAAGGTTAGAAATAATTGTTCTCCGACCCTGTTTTATTCCTACTCTCATGAACGTCAGATATTATTGACTTGAAAAAGAAAAAAACATTGGATCAGCGATAAAAGCCGAGGTGGGTGCGCCGCCGCGGGACACGATGATGTCGCCACTATGTACTTGAACACCTTCCACTGTTGCAAAGGGGATAGCCGATGGCACGCTAGTGAGCCGTGTCAATGCGGGAAAATCAAAAGACCGATTCTGCACCAGGGCCTCCTCGATGGCGCTACGCCCACCGTAGATAACCCGGTAGATGGCCTCGTGAACCTCTCGTTGATTAACCGGCCATCGGCTTGCCGCCAATAGAACTTGAAAGCGAATTTGGTTAATTAACGATTGTGCCCTTTCCAGCATAAGGGCTGGGCTGCAGCGAGTGCAGCAAGTTGGAACTGGATTTCTTCAAGCTGTGCAAGGTTCTTAAACGGCGTTTGGTCCCGGTTGTTAGACAATGCGGATAGTATGCGGTGACTCTGGACTGAAATCGCCGCGAACTCTAGCTCAACACGCTTCGCCGATTTGTTACGCGCCTGCGAGAATTGTATTTCCAGGGCCTGAAATAGATCGGTCCTTTGCCATTCGAATTTTTCGGGTTCGGCCGATAATGAAACCGCAGGTAACAACAGCGCAAAAACCGCTAGTGCGATAGCGCGTGCAAGAGACCAGTATTCTCTAAGATTGGTTTTTTGCTCACCAACGTTCATTGTTTTCTAGATTCACTTTTGTTCAGCAATATAAATGTCATGACCACTCCTTGAAAACGGCTCCATATAACCGATCACTAAAAAGGGGTCGGAGTGATTTTTCTCTAACCACCTTTTAGAATTGTTTAATTAAAAATCACTCCGACCCCTTTAACTGCATAAGTCTATCAATCGTGTTACCTGATATAGCTCAGCCACCTTTTCATGCGGTATTCGCCAAAGAAAACCATGATCTCTCGACTTACCTGCTTTTACAGACAATGTTAGATCTAAGTAAACGTAACCATCTCGCGCCATTCTAATAAATTTTGCATAAGATGGTGTTTTGCAATACAACAGCTTTTCAAACCTGCAACCCACCTTTCCATTCTTCAGTTTTTTAGACGAGACTGCTACGTATGCTGTCTCATTATGTTTCTCCAACAACGCGTCGCGTAGCGTCTCACCATCGTAATCGAGAATAGCCATGCGCTTCTTATTAACCACCACTTGCGATTCTTTTGGCGTCATATAAAACCCTAAAGAATCGGGTTGATTATTAAAAGAAGTATAAAGCGCTTGCCTCTTCCGCTTAGAATCGTAATATCCAAATCTAGTAACTAGTTCAGTTTTATCCTTACAGGCCAAATAGCTTGTTGGCACTCTGGAAAATAATGTTTGCAGACCTTTATCATGCTTGGTTTTTAATTCAATCCCCATAAAGTCTGCATCCTTAGAGCTGTTCTGAGGAATATTCAAATAATGCTCAAGTGACAAGCCAAAGCGCCCTGATCCAGCACCATGAATTTTCAAATAATCTCTACGGTGTAATCTTTGTAGTTTTGTTGTAAGTATCTCAATGGCTGATTGTTTCTTTAGGCCCGCTTTATCCAGATATGCGAGAATATGTTCTTTCAATGCTGCTTGATAGTTTGCCTTCGGTCGCAAACCATCAGCAAAGGGCAGCTTTTGCTCGTAGAGGACTGCACTGATATTCTGAAACTTAAACTCGAATGATTTTGGGCTTCGTATAGGATGTTTCTTGTTGAGCGCTCTATAAATCTCCGCTTTATTTGTTTTAGCGTTGCTCTTCTGCGCTTCCAATAATTCAAAATAGGCAATAATGGCAGAGTTAATCTCTGTTTCAGTCCACGGAATATTTGCCATACGCTCACCTAACTTGTTAATCGAAATAATATACTTTGATTACATCAGACCGCTTTCGGCCAGAAGCGGCCTGTCGAGTTAATTGATTTTTACTCTATAATTTGCAAAAAGCGGACATTCAACGGTTGAGTTAACGTGCACGAGGCGCGTCAGCGCGGAGCGTCCGAGTTGAGTGATTTGTTATAAGTTTTTTTCTTCTCAATTCCTTCTCTTCTCTGCTTTAGCCAAAGCTGATATTTTCCTACCATTAACTCTTTTAGTTTTTTAGGACTAATTGGATTCATACTATCTAAGTCGGCAGGCGGTATGTTGTCTAGTTTTTCATCCCAACTACTTGGATAGTTTTCTGATGTTAGTGAAAAGCCGCCACCACGAACACTAGAAAAACCTTTAAGCTTAGCTAGGCGGAGAGTTGCCTGTTGCTCTATCCGCTTAAAGTCATGCATGCTGCCTTCAAGTTTATTGCAATGAATGACAGATATTGGTTTATGCTTTTTTGTCCATGCAGAACCTGTCTTCCCAGACATTTTAAAGTGTGTCCAAAGTCTAAGGCCTAAATCTTCTGCCATGCCTACATAATACTTCTCGCCTTCCAATAAAAGTACATACAAGTACATGCGCTACCTTAACTTAGCCGATCTTCACTTTTTTCTAATTCATTTAAATAACCATCTTCATTCATGTATTTACGATTAACTAATTTTGCAATAAGTGACTGGTACTGTAATATTTCTGTTGCTAGCATATGGTGATTGGACTTTGAATTAAAATTAGCAGCTAATGCAAAAAACAATACCGTACCAATATATTGTTCTAAATAAGTGGAAGCAACAGCCAATGCTAGAAACACAATTGCTAATATGAAAGTACTCGTAACTTTACCATTATGTATTCGTATTAGTTCACGTTTACAATACTCATACTCGGCAATATTAATACTCCGGTCATACCATAATTCACGAAGTGGACCACTGAAATTTGTCATGAGTGTAACCCTCCAATATTATTGTTATAATAGAAAACAATTATTTTATTTTTCCCACCATTGAGCATTCTCATGGGTAATGAGGCTCGATTCTGCAAGATCCGCCATAACCAGATTTAAATGGCGTCGCACTTCTTGTGCCATCATTAAACCAGAACTTGGGCTAATATCGGTTTTTAACCGAGATATTGAGCCGTTAATTTCATCGAGTAGCCGATTGTAGTGTTTTTGTTCTGGGGTCATTGTTTTCTCCAATAACCCACACGTGCCCTGTTATGATTTTAGCCAACTTCCTGTGTCTTTTCTAATATCTTATACCATTGAATTTTAAAACCATCAGGCGGATAGATGTTCACCGACACAATATCATGACAGGCTCAACCCCTCCGGTACTACCGCCATAGCCGCCTCCAACAACAGACCAACCCTCTGGAACTTTTACAGTTTTTTTAGGAAGTTGCCCATTATTAAGACTCCGCCCTGACGTCCGCCACATAGTAGCGCCGAAGCATTCCGAATACTGTCCTGCCGATTGGACATTTGTAGGCGCTGCTTGTGCTATAGCTTCCGGTAAAATTAGATCTTTTATAACAATGCCAATCACACAACTAGTAGCAGCTACGAACAATAAAGTGACAAAAGTATTTTTTCTCATGTTTTCTCCTTTCTGATTTCAATATGTGGCTTTTTTTGGCTCTTCGCTCATTCCTTTCAATCGTCGCTGATCGGCCAGAAGCAGCCGGTCAAGTTAATTGATTTTTACTATATAAATTGCAGAAAGCAGACATTCAACGCCTCGCATCAGCGGCTTGCAAAGCGCGTAGCGGTTTGCAATTCCGACTGCGTTTGTTAGTTGGCATTGTTTGGTGTAGTCATTTTGTTGCAGAGTTTTTCCCTAAGACCACTTAAATGTGGGTAATTATTAATTGTCAAATGTCTACGTGCAGTTCTTGCCAATGCATTGCAATCAACAACACCAATAAGGCTTGTGAACGAGTCAAGAAGTTCTTTGCCCGGAACGAGCATAAGAGCAAGTGCTAAGTCTTGTGATTTTATAGTTTGAAGTATTTGATCATTCTCTTCTTTAAGTAATTCTTTTATCCTACCTTCATCATATGTTTCATTAGCTCTTGTAAGTTGATTTGCTACGTCAGATATAAATAGTCGCTCTAAATCCTCAATTGTTGAAATCCTTGCAAGAGTGTTTGATGAAACAGAGGGCTTTATGCTTCCTGCCAATCGATCATTTACTCGGCGCGCACAGATGCTAAGATGGTTTTTCTCCAAGAAGTCAAATATTTTTTGTGCAATTTGACTAACTGATATCGACTTATCTGTGGCCCCAATAAGCTGCGATAGATCCATCAAAAGTTTAGGGTCACATAGATAACTTTCTGCTTCGTGTTGAGCTAATACCGTTACACCTTTTGATTCCAATTCAGATATTTTTTTATTAGATTTGTAATCCCTATCAACAATACCAGTGAGTCTTACCATTGGGGTTATCTTCTTCCATTTCCCCTCGCGAGAAGTAATTGAGACAACATCATCACTTCCTCCTACGGCTGCAGGAGAAAAATCAAAATCTTCGAGAAGCCAATGATAGAAAATGGAATCAAAAGACTCATCATGCCCCTCTACGACCAATGTATTGCATTGCGCCAATAACCCGGGAATATTTCCCAAAAGTTCTTCTTGGTCATTGTGTGAGAGTTCTCCAAGCTCAGAAATTTCTTGAATATTCTCATTGTGATTGCTCATTATCACTAAGTGATCAACAGTTTCACGCATTGCAAAACTAACGCTATGTGTCGCATATATGAATACTGCTTCTGGCAACAAGGTCTCAATAGAGGACCAAAGCCGATTTGCCAAACCAGGATTTAGGTTTAGTTCAGGCTCGTCTACAAATAGAATGCTTTTTGAATCAGTCAATTCAATTATGTCAACAAGGATAGAGAAGACCTGTTTCTCCCCATCTGATAAACCTGTCGGGCCGTATTCGTTTCCTTGCTTCCGACAAACTAATCTCCTGTTTTGGGGTCTATACTCAAGTGTAATCGAGGGAAAAATGTCATTAAATGTTTCAAACACCCGCAACATTGGTTCATCAGGTAAACCTGGTCGGGTATCCTTATCACTTCCAGACTCTTCCCAAAGAACAATGGAATCCGAATGGGCAATCTTTGCGTCAATCCCCATTTGCTCAAGTGCTTTTAGCCCAGAAAATATTCGGCTAGTCAGTGTATTGCCACGATTCCCTCTAAAACCTTGAAGAATCTGATCGCTAGTTCTAAATTGGCTGAAGTTTTGAGGAGTGAGCTCCAAAGAGTCATACATTGTAACTGATCGGCCACCTTCGATATTTACTGCTTGAAAGCCTGGTAGAAAGGTACCTACTTGTCCCTTGAGTTCCTGTAGCAATTTTGTTTTACCAGTTCCGTTAGATCCAAGAAAAACGTTTATTCTACTGAACAAGAATTCACGCTCTCCAGTTCGGCTGGTTTTGAGTTTGAATGCCGGGATTTTACTTTGCTCCATCGAATCCATATTTTTTCTCTTTGGTATTAGGTTAACTAAACACTTTGGAATTGATTTACCAACTAACGTTTTGCTCAGCGGAAAATCACCCGTGTAGCCGGAAGGCGGAACAGGTGAATTTTCCGCTGAAGCTACTTGTTAGTGTTTTTAAGCAATGGTATTAAGATGTTCCTCGGTATATTTACAGAAGTTAACCGGAATATAGATGCTGTTCCCTTACTTTTTCTTTTCAATTCCCCAACCCCACTATTTATCATAAAGTAATCAATATCCATTTCACCTAATACAGAAAGTAGGATCGACCATCCTAACGCTTCATCTATTGGATTATTAGAGTTTATTATATGGGTTGCACCATCAACACAGGTTGTAAACAAGTTTTGTAATGCTCGCTTGGAAAATTCTGGTGTTTTTGATATTGACTCAGTTCTACCACTATTAATTTCATTATCAAGCCATTGACTTTCTTTTGGTGACAAAATAGGTACTATTTCTAATAATTTTTTACATTCAACATTAAAATTGCTTGCAATTGAAATACGTTCATCTTTTGTTAGATCGCTACCTTTTGATGCCATAATCATAGCATCTGCTAAATTGCCACCAGAAGCCTGGTGTGATGGCAATAATAGCATTAGAAACAGATAAACAAATGTTCTAGTCATATTTACGACCTCGTATCTGTGTAACACGAACGACTTGTTAGCCGATAATATAAGAGCACTTTGCAACCCATTTAACTAATGGCGGTTCGGCGTCTCTCGAGTTGCTATTTGATGGGTCATGCTCGCTATACATTGTTTCAAGCCATCTCCTTAAACGCTCTACAGCCTCTTTAGATTGGTCATCGTTCAAAGCTTCCATATCACTGATACATTCTTCATCCATAGACACCAAAATAGTTTTTGATCTCTTATTAGGTCGCTCAGGGTCATCATGAAGCAACCAAGATACTCGTATGTCATATCCGGCGCCAACCATTGTGTCTGTTATCTCACAACCTTCTGGCATGATTTCTTGTATGCATTCTATAAATGTTGCTTTATTCATTTGATTCCTCTGTGGCTAACTACATTTATACAGACCAAAGTTCGGATTACAACCCGGCATTTAGTCCCATTTATCGGAGTTCTTATACTATTTCAACACCTTAGGTGCTGTCACGTGTTGCTTCACAAATGTGTTACCCGGCATTATTGCCGGGTTTGCTCCAGAAAAAATTAAACGTGCAATAAATCAACTAGATATAGAGAATATTAGGTTTAGTTAATAAAAACATCTGTCTGAGAGCATAATTAGCGGGGATGATGAGCGTCCGGTATTGAGTGATGCAATTGACGTGATATTTTCGGTATTTCGAATGACGGCAACGGGTCGTAAGCAGTCACCTATATAAGCCTGATAAAAACGTTAAAGTCAGACCACATCTTATCGAGTATTGTTTTTTCTTGATCATTTTTTATAGAACTTTCAATTCTTTTGTCTTTGCTTTCATCATGAAAAAGATAATATACATAATGAAAGTCCTCAGTCATTGTATGCATCAATGACTGACCTATCCCCTGCTTAACAGTTGAGCCGTTCTCGCTCTGTTTGTATTCAATCGCTATAAGATAAGGATCTGTTACAATAAAATCCGGGTAATTTCTTGCGCCAAAAGTCGTCGCCCGCTCTTTTCCATATTTTCCCTCCTGGCCTTCCCAATAAAATGACTTGTGTGCTTTCGCTACGTCATCTTTATACCCAGCCTCTTTAAAATAGCTTTGAAGGTACTGAATTATTAATGGTCTAATTTCTGCTTGAATTTGGGTTTCAGATTTTCCTGCTGTATTTTTTCGAAATTGAGGATTCTCAACAATATATTTATGAAGCCCTTCTATGAAACCAGTTACTTTTGTTGTTTTCTTTTTCATAACATTCCCTTCATAGTTTTAATTGAAAATAGGCAAAACACATCCTTGTGTTTCATTATTGGTTTTTGTGTCCCCCTACGGAATATAAGCCGGATTCGCCGAGGTATGCAGGGTTAAGGTGCATTTCGATGAACCGGTTAACACCGAGGGATCATTCTGGTTAAAGTTCAGCATACCGTTGAAACATATCGAGCCGACCATGCCGGCCAGGCGGCCTTTGCCGGCGATTTCTTTTAATCCACCGCAACCCAATATCCGTATTGGATAAATGCCGGCGACGGGATCAAAGTTGGGGTTGTTGATGACCGGGCCCCAGAAATTAATCGCGCGTGGCCCAGGCCAGCCTCTCGACCTTTCAGGTCTCACCTTCGCCTTCAAAGTGGCACGCCTGCATCGGAGATCAGTACCGAGCCATCGTTAAAGGTCATTTTGCAACTGCCTGCGATACAGCCAAAGCGCACGACGGCGTCAGACGGTGCACCGCCGAAGGTGTTCCAGATTTGGTCGACCCGGATTTTGATTGCGCCGGTGATCATTAATGACTCTCTCTTTATTATAGTGTTTTGTTCAAGCCGCTTATATGGTGTGCGCTAGAACCATGGGGAGCCATAGGCGGAATAAAACTTAGCGTCCGCAGCCCTCACCCAATGCTATAGATTTGGCAAGCTCAGCGCTAATAATGGTTTACTGAAATAGGGGCTTTTTAGGGAGAAAAGCAAGCTGTAAATAAGAAGAATAAGGCGAAAAACACCTTAAATAATAATTACTTAGAAGAACATGCCTTATCGATAATGAATAGCTGTCTTTCCGTGGCCTTTTTCAGCACGTCAGTATACACACGCTTCTTTTCTCTGGAAGAGGCGTTGCGAATAAAGTCTGCAAAGGCAGTGGAATTAACTGTTTTTTTCTTAAAAAACATGGACATACCATTTAATCTAGGTTAAACCGAGCATTTTCTCAAGGTCGGCAGGAGTATATTTTTCCGGTATATGATTGTCAATCTGATCAACACCCGCTTTATACCACTTATGACTGTTATCGGTATTCTTCATCAATAAATCAATTTTTATTTGTGAGCCAAACGTCTCTTTGAGTCGATTGACGACCTTCCTGGCAGCAAAATATTGCTCAATAAAGTGTTTCGGCCTAATTCGCCGCCCCTCTACGACCTCGCGACTTTTGACAAAATCCCAGGCGAGCATTGGTTCCTGGTACACATAGAGAATTTGCACCACACGGTCCTTTTTAAGGGAACGTTCGATATTCTGCTTTGCCTTGTCATAATGACTTAGCGTCCCATCCAGCAAAAAGCTTTGCTTCTGGCTTAAAGCCAGATCGTGGATTTTCTCAACGAGTACCGACACCCCTTTTTGGAACAACCAGGAATTATCACCGTTGTAATCATGAAACTCATGACGGAGGTCGTCTGGGTCAATACGTAAAATTTCTGTATTGTTTTCCTCAACCAGCGTTAATAGTTCAATCGATGCCTCTGTTTTACCTGCACCAGGTGAACCTGCCATGAAAACAGATACAGGTTCATCTTCCGGTACAAAATGGGAGATGTCTGTGAGCCGCTTAGCGATAGCCTTTTTGTTTTCACGCGCAAAGGTTAATGCTGCATCTTCTATAGTTTGTTCTTCGGGTGTCAATTCCATGATTAATGCGGCTTACAAACTATAACCTTTTTTTATTTGCGAATAATATTATGTGTCAATTCGCATAAACTTTAACATAAGATCACAACTATTATCTGCTGTACAGAAATAGATGTCCTGGATTCCCCTCTCCAGGGGAATGATAGGCCTTATTTTTGTTTCCTTGTACTTCAGAACCCCTTCGGGCTTGATTCGCCACATCCCTGTGGCTCACCGCTTTGCGGCAGCAGAGCTGCCCCGTTTTGTTCCAGACAAAACGGTCGTCGAGTATTTCCTGAACTCGTAAACTCGTTCTGGTCATTCCCTTTTCCAAGGGAATGACGAGATATATTTTTTCTAATCAAAACGTATATCTGTCTATAGATTTCGCTTTAATCAAATATATCCTCAACCACATCAAAGTTGGTTTCGTTTTTAATATCTCTAATGACCCAGCGACAATGTTTTTTCAAGGTATTAAGGCACAGTGATTTTCTGTAGCGCGAATAAACGCCTCGCAGGACAAATATCAATGACATTATTAACGCAAACACCAGCAATGCAGCGATGATTATCAGACCCGATAAATCACCAGCAGCCTGACTTTCATGTATTTTAAACATCAGGCTGCCGATTAAAATCGTCAGCAGGAGTGAAAACATCGTTTTAGGCAGGGTTGAAAATAGCGGATATGGCAAAGACTTGAAATCCAGTTCCGTTTTAATTGCACTAATGACGGTATTCATTGTGTCAATCATATAATGATTTTGCACGCGTATATTACGGATAAACAACAGGTAATAGATGTATTCATCCTTAAAGAATTCTATTTTATCGCCAAACTTCGTATACAAAGGTAAGTAGGCACGCCGGAAGTTTTTCTGAATAATATAAACCGTCATATAGATAGACAAAAGCGACGCCAAAAACATGACAAATATTACAACCAGGTTGTTTGTCTCGATCGTTAATGCGGCCATCACGACCAGGACAGTCACCATTACGCCGCTCATGACTTCAAACCTTTGCTGCGACGTCATCCTCTTGTAGAAATAAAATAACATTTCACGTCGTGAAGCTTTAATATGCGATCTATATACCGCTATGTACTCATCCATCGAATGTCCTGTCGTCTGTCCTGTTTTTTTACGTCGACTTTTTTATTATTCTGGTTTTATTGTTTTGGCTTTATTATTCTGGTTTATTTATTTAGCAGGCCTTTTAACTTGTCTTCTGCTTTTTGTTTTTCTTCGTCTAACTTGGTGTCGGCCTTTTCTTTTAATTTCGCTTTTTCTTTTTCTACTTCGGCGTCGACTTTTGCTTTAGCCCTGGCTTTGAGTTTATCCAGCTCGGCATCGATGCCTTTTTCCTTTATTTGTTTTTTTGCTTCGTCGATAAGACGGTCGATGATTTCGGTTGCCAGCTCTGTGGGTGTTGCCCCCTTCTTTCCGCCAAGATTGCGCATGTTCAGAGTGGGCAGTTTAAGATCGTATTCTTTGTTATTTAGTGGCACGACTTTGGCTTTTATGTTGCCGTCGGTAAACAGGATGCGTTTAATGATGAGGCGTGGTGCTTTGTCTGCATCTTTTTTGGGTTTGTCCGATGTTTTATCCGGGGCTTTGCCGACACTGAGTTTTTTCTTGAGTTCGTTGAGGTTGTTTTTTTTGTCTGCGTTGATCTCGACGAACACCTGTGGCGCTATCACGGTGATCTCATCAATGATGTAGGGTTCTTCTTGTAGTGATTTGAGGTTAATGCCTGTTTTGATCTTGCCTAGTGAAAAGGCATGGGACAGTGCAAACCCTTCCGGGTTGGCGACGGTCAGGCCGTTGATGGCACCTGAGCCTTCTTTGAGTTTTATTCTAACGCTATCAACACGCACTGCGGTTTGCGTGGCCTCGGAGCCGTACTTTTCAATCGCGGCTTCAACAATGGCGTCGAGGTTGGTGAGGACATAATAAACCCCGACGGCAAGGGCCAGCACGATGACCAGGGCAAGACCGAGAATGACTTTTTTCATAATGACAGCCTTTTCATAATAACTTCCCGCCTTGTGTGTTGTTAGGGGGCTTATTGTATTGTTAGGGACTTACCGCATTTAATGTATCTACTCTATTTATATATGGGTACGGATGCAACCGGATTTATGGATTTGGCTAGACTATGGATAAACGATGGCTAACATTGGCAACATTTTGATTTATGGCATGTTTTCCCAGGTGATGTGCCGCTGGCGGATGGGAGCTTGTGCGGGTATTTCCCCTATCATTAGCTCCTTTTTCATCCACTATATTCGTGTACCATCACAAAAAAGCGTCATAAACCAACTAATATAGTCTATATTTATTGTACGGTTTTTGCTGCCCCATCTTTGAATATTTCGGAGTGCGTATCTTTATGAAAATTGCTGTCGTCATATCATCCAGGGAGCCTGAGACCATCTGGAATGCCTTCCGCTTTGCGACCACCTCGCTCGTCTATGAAAATGAGGTGACCGTTTTTTTACTTGGCCACGGTGTTGAAGCGCCTACGCTGAACACCCTAAAGTTTGATATCGACGAGCAGATGTCGCTATTTCGCGAAAACGGGGGGGAGATGATTGGCTGTGGGGTGTGTTGTGAAAACCGCAAAGACACCATGCCGTTTTTGGCAGAAGAATTAAAGTGTGAGATGGGTTCCATGCAACAGCTCTACACCATTACAACTGAAGCTGACAAAGTACTTAACTTTTAATCTGTATCGATGAAATTTCCAGATCTAAAAACAGCCCATGAACCCGTTAACATCCAGGGGACATTAACTGACTACATTATCAGCCTGGCACCCTTTCATCATCACAGCACCACGGTGGGCGTGTTCGATGAGCAGGCTAACGTGTGTTTTCAAAATGAGGCCTGTCGTTATTTTCTGGAAGACGGGCGTAGCTCAGCTGACACGCTTTACACAGACGAACATTTACATAAGTCAGCGCAATTCGAACAGCCGTTAGATGTTTGCTTGTCGTCGGGACAAGTCCAGGCCGTCAATTTATCCGTTTTTTTCGATCGTAAAATTAGTGTTAAGTTAAATCTTATATTTCGTCCTATCATTGACGATGAGAAAAAAATAGTAGGCTGCCTGTTTACATTAGGTGAGGAGTCCATCAGTTATAACAAGCATCACCTTTCCAACCTTCAGGAAACGATTAACACCTATCGCGAACAAATAGGTAAAGTCACCTCTGAAAAAATAGAGGCTGACTACTTTGTACGAGCCTTACTTAAGAGCACGCCCTTCCCTGTGATGCTGCTCAACAATAAACGGCAGGTGATGCAGATTAATCAGGCCTGTGAGAATTTACTTGGCTTGTCATCGCGTCAGGCCATGGCTGAATCCTGTGAACAATTCTTCGATTGTTATCAGAAAAATAATGGCTGCCCGGTGCTGGACAAGCATCTGAACATTGATCTTGAAGAAGGACAGTGCCTGTTACCACACGAAAGTGAGACTCACATTTTGCGCAGTGCGGTGCTGTTAACTGAGAAAAATGAACATATCATTCTGGAAGCCTTTATTGATATCTCAGATCGGCATAAAGCAGAACAAGAACTTAAACAGCTGCACAAACATAACCGTTTGCTTTTAGAGTCCACTAGCGACGGCATATTTGGAATCGATACTGAGCTTAACTTTACCTTTGCAAATAACGCCGCCGCTAACATCCTTGGCTATCTTCCTGGTGAATTGTTAGGCCACGATGTTTATGAGTTGATTCATCACTCGAATGAAGATGGTGAGACGCTAGCGCGAGAGGAACTCGCGATTTATCAAACAATTCAACACGGTAAAAAATATAACGCAGATACTGTGTTCTGGCTGCAAGATGGTAACGCTATCCCGGTACAGTATTCCAGCAGCCCTGTTTATGAAGATGGGCAGCTGACGGGTGCCGTTATTGTTTTCCGTAACGTTGCCGAAGAGCGCGCATTGAGTAAAAAAATGGAATACATGGCGACGCACGATGGTCTTACTGGTCTGGTTAATCGCAATGAATTTGAACGCCAGATAAAAGACCAGATTAGTGCATGTAAAGAACAGCACCAGGCGGCGGCACTTTGTTATATTGATCTGGACCAGTTTAAACTTGTTAATGACACATGCGGGCATGCTGCCGGTGATGCCCTGTTACGCCAGTTAACCAACGTATTGCATAATAATATGCGTAGTGATGATACCCTGGCCCGACTGGGTGGCGATGAATTCGGTATTCTTTATCGCGATTGTGATGTAGATAGTGCGA
>Ga0316206_1000974_pt1 | contig 29916 bp, 16 predicted proteins | sample 6monthpyrite_MG_FD_204942 | JGI IMG/M metagenome (GOLD analysis project Ga0316206, IMG submission 204942) | Microbial mat bacterial communities from mineral coupon in-situ incubated in ocean water Damariscotta River, Maine, United States -... | ecosystem: Environmental > Aquatic > Marine >... | reverse complement strand
CGGGCTCGGGCATCCGATGGGGACGCTCGGCGAGTCGAGACCCATGAGCCGAGTCAAGAACCCCGATCCAACTGGAGGCGTCTTCGGATCTGGCTCGCCGCGGAGCCTATGCGCGACACGTTCCTAGCCCGTCCACTGCGCCCGGCTATGCTATTTATAGCGTAAAAATGTCGGAACTTTCCCGGTTTCATTTCTCCAGCGCGGGCTACGCTGACCACGCTCGGGCCAGCTCCAGAGCTCCAACCCCTCTCCTGGAACAGCCTGACGCCCCAATCGAGCCTGATCACGCATGGGAATCCCCACCTCCAGTCCAATCGAGCCAAGCTGCCGCACCGAGAACCTCGATGTGCGCTTCCGAGCAGTCGGCACGGCCCTAGCCGAGTCCTTCGGCGCTCTCCTAGCAGCCATCCCCGGTGGCCCTCACCGCCCCAACCGCCTAGCCGAGCTGCTCGAAGTCAACCGCGCCGTGACCAGCCGCCTCTTGAAGGCCACGGCTCAGCGCGACCCGTTCGAAGTCCTGCATCTGCTCCCGGGCCCCGAGCCTCTGCGCAAGATCACGTTGCGCCTGGCCGCGCTCGAGTTCGACGCCAACTTGCTCGAGGCCGCCGACGCCGCCGTCGCCGAGTTCGACCAGCTGATCAGCGAAGAGGCCGGCACGCGGCCCGCGCTCAACGCGCTGATCGCCCCCCACCTGCCGGGCGCGCGCGAGAAGCTCGAGCTCGCCAGTCGCTACTCGATCTTCCGCGGCATCAGCCAGCTGAAGGGTGTCCAGGGCGAGCTCTGGATGGGCACGGCGATCGTCACGCCCTCTCCGGACAAGGCCGACCGGCTGGATCTGACCTGGCTGAACGGGGCCGTCGCGATCCAGCGTCTGCGGCCCGGCGTGTCGGTGCGCTTCAGCTATCGCCGCGACGATCCGCCCGCGACCCAAGAGCAAGAGGCGGACGACATCCCAGGCTTAGGCCTAGCTTCTCTCGAGCACTTCTGCATCAACCCGCCGGCCAAACTCGAGGCGCGGCGCGATGGCGAGACCATTCACTACACACTGCCCGGCGACGTGCTTGGCCCGCGCGATCAAGTCGACATGTTTGTCGTCGACCACCACCCCGCTTCGATGCGGCGGTATGCCGATCCCGAGGCTTTCGCCCGAGACCGCGCGCGCTCGGCGTTTTTTGTCGAGCCAGCCATCCCGGTCGCAAACCTGCTGTTCGACGTGATCCTGCACGAGGACGCCTTCCCCGGCACCGAGCCCGAGTTGTTCTTCTACGACACGGGTTACAACGGCATCGCCAACGTCAACGATGCAGCGCGCGACCTAGATCGCGTCGAGATCGTGGCTCCGATCGAGATGCTCGGCACCGACTTCGCGCGCTACTCGGCGGCCGAACTCGCAAGCTATGGCCCGATGCTGCAGCACCTCGGCCAGCGCTTCGGCTGGGACAGTCGCCGCTTCCGCGGCTATCGGCTGCGCTTGCAGTATCCGGTCCACGGCTGGCAAGTCAGCATGGCCTTCAGGCAACCGCAAGCGCCGTAAGTCGCCAGGCTGGGCAATACGTGGCCGCACCCTCTTCACGGCGCAAATGAGTCAGCGGCGCGAGCGGCGCGGGACTAGAACTGCAGCCGGCAGGCATCGCAGGTCTTCAGCACGTCGTGCCCGGTCTGCGTGAACATCGGGTGATCGGCGAGCTTCTCGACGACCGCGCGCACCGCGCTCGCCGAGGCGAAAGGCTTGCCGCAGACGACGCACAGGAAGGGCTCGTCCTCGTGCAGCACGCGCGGCTCGAGGCGCTCTATCGGATGCAGTAGGAGGCGCGGCTCGCGCTCGAGCGCGTCCTCTGGACAAGCGGCCACGCACAGGCCGCACGAAACGCAAGCTGCCTCAACGAACAGCAACTTCGGCAGGACTCCGGGGCCCGCGGATAGCGCGCGCGTTGGGCAGACGAAGGCGCACGATTGGCAGGTTGTGCAGGCTGCGTGGTCGACATGCAGCTGGCCGAAGGGCGCTCCTGGCGGGAGCGCGAATCGATCGCTGTGGGCTGGCGCCTGCGCGCAGAGGCCGTCGAGCGCGGCGAAGAGCACGCCGCGCTTGGACGTGGCGGTGGCGAGTGGCGCGAGTGGCGTGGGCGCGAGCTCGTCGCCCGCGAGCGGGTCGCCCCCGGGCTCGAGCCAGCCGAGAGCGCCGGGCGGAAGGCCGAAGCCGGCGAGGATCGCGCAGACGAATCCAAGCTGCTCGTCGATCGCGCGCGTCACGCTCGCCGGCAGTGCTTGTGGTCGCAGGAGCCTGACGCTCGCTGCACCAAGCGCCAAGGCCGACAGCCAGACCTCCATGCCCACCGAGCCGATCGCTTGCACTTCGAAAGCGAGCGCGCGTGCGGGCCAGTCTGTGTCAGTCGCACCTTCCACGAGCACCACCACCGGTCGCTCGGCGATGCGCGCCGCCAGCGTTTCGCGCAGCTCTTCCAACGTCGCGGCCCGGCGCGGGTGAGCGTAAGTCAGCGCCCCGGTCGGGCAGGTCGTGGCGCAGGCACCGGCGCCTTGGCACAGATTCGCATCGACCCAGATGCGCGCGTCCACCGACTTGATCGCGTCGGCCGGGCAGACGTCGAGGCAGCGCCGGCAGCCCTCGGTGCCGGGCAAGCCGTGCGCGCAGATCGCCGCTTCCAACTCGAAGAACTTGGGCTTCTCAAGCGGCCCGACCAACGTGCGAAGCTCGGCGATGGCACGCGCGATTGCCGCAGAACTCTCCGGCCTAAAGAAGCCCGGTGGCCCCCACTCGCGCGCAAACGCCGGCTCGTCGCCGAGGTCGAGGACGAGGTCGAAGAACGGCCGCTTGGGATCAAGCAGCGCGCCAAGGTCGCGGCCATCGGCGAGCACCACGTGGAACCGGCCGAGGTGACCGGCCACAGTCGGCCGTTCACCGCTCGCCGTGAACGAGGTCACACCCGCAGGCACGCGCGTCGTCGCGTCCGCCAACAAGCAGCACTCGAGCGACTCCGCAAGTTGCGCCGCCGCAAGCGAAGCGGACTCGCCACTGCCCAAGACAAGCACGCGCCCGCCCGATTGGAACGCGACCTTGGCACCCGGCTCGGCGGAAGCGGGCGCGATCACCATGGGCCGCGAGTCATTCGGCGCGATCACAGTCGTCCCTTCCGCTGGCGGCCCGCACCGGTTTCGCGAAGGTCGAACAGCGTCTCGCACGCGGCCTTGGGCTCAACGGTCGGAGTCTTCATCGCAAGGATCCTACGGCAGCGAGTCAGGATGCGGCGGCGGCGCCAAGAGCAAAGTCCCAACGGGGCGCAGCCGCGTCGAGAGACTCAAGCAGCGACCGTCGTGAGTGTGGCGCTCGAGCCCATTGCGCGCTTCAATGGGACCATGCTCCACACCCACGCTCTCCTGCTGTTCGCCACGCCGCTCTTCCTGGCCGCCCCGACTGCGCTCCCTGCGACTTCCCAGCAGGAGCCCGCGCCGCCCCAGCAGCGCGACCGCGGGCTGCACGGCTACATCGGCTACAGCGCATCGCAGCCGGAAGACCCCGCCGAGTACGGCGCCGGCATGGGCTTCTACTCGGCCGCATGGACGCTCGTGGGCCAGCCCCTGGCGCACTTTCAGATCGGGCTCGCGAGCGGCTGGATCGTGCCCGACAACTCCGACAACAAGGACCAACCGCTGGCGCCGGTCGGCACCCTGGCGCGCGACAACTGGCCCGAGCGCGGGCCGACCTGGGGCAGCGTCTTCCAGACTGTCGAGGGCGGCCTCGGCTACTGGCGCGGCAACCGCTTCCGCTACGGCCCGCCGAAGTTCAGCATGAACGCGACACCTCAGTGTTACGACTACGAGGTCGGCTCGCCGGGCTGGTCGTTCTTCTACGACACAGGCGCGCTGCCCGACGAGCGGCTCGGCATCGCGCAGCTGTCGAACCGCCTCTTGATCCCGCCGGACGCGCTGCCGTTCGAGGGCCAGCCCGAGGGGCAGTTCTTCGGCTACACCTACATGGCGCTGCCCTTCACCGCGCCGGTGCCAAGCGTGGATGGCAAGGCGCCGATCGGCGACCAGGCGTGGACGTGCTTCCTCAGCACCGCGAACTTCAAGGGACCGATCGCCTACTACATCCCCGAGACGTGGAGCAAGATCGGCGACCTGTTCGACCATCCCTTCGTGCGCGGTCGCGGCCTGGACGCGCGGCCTGGCCAGATGGGCGGCGGCGCGATGGAGATCAACACAGTGCCCCAGCTCGTGGCCACCGGCGCAGACGGCACGCGCTACTCGAAGATCCCGGCCCTGTCGTTCCCGATTGACGAGTCGGGCCGCGCGGTGCTCGTGCAGGACGTCACCTACTATTCAAAGGCGGCCCTGTACGACGACTTCCTTGCCTGGCGCGACGGCGGCGACGCACCAACCGGACGCTTCGACAAGAGCGGCGCCTTCGTCGCGAAGCTCAGCACACGCACACCCGGCTTCGACCAAGACGGCCAGCCGCTGAGCGGAGTCGACAGCACCTTCGACACGCGCGTCTTCGACGACAACACGTGGGGCCTCGTCTGGCACCCGGGCGGCGACGCGCCGCGTGGCCAGTTCCCCCAGTACTTCCGAAGCGCTGAGGGCAAGCGCATCGCGATCGCGGCTGACGAGGTGCCCACAGAGACCGGCCTCGTCGACGCCGCCTTCCAGCTGGCCAAACCCGGCGCGCCCTTCACCTCCCCCGCCACCGGCGCTTGGACGACTCCAGGTCCGGCGAGCGGCCCCCACCAAGTCACGCTCGGCGACGGCTCGCTCGTGACCTATGCCTGGTACCGCTTCGTCGACCAGCCCGCGTTCCAGCAGTACGCCTGGAGCGACACCAAGAAGGCCGAGCTGCAGACCTTCGTCGAGCGCCTCCACCGCGCCTGGCCGATCGACCGCGACTACATGCCGCCGCCCACGACCGGCGAGCTCGTCGCCCTCGACCCCGGCCTGTTCGTGACCCCGCCCAAAGGCCTCGAGGTCGGCTACGTCCCGATCGTCACCCGCCAAGAGGCCGCGCCTGAGTGAGCTCCTGGCCGAGCCACCGGTAGCGAGAAGTCGGTCGAGGTGCCGATCAGGACTCGGCTGACGCAGTCGCGTACTCTCCGCAACGGAACCTCGGCCCCGCGTGAGAAGCACCCATGTGCGCGGGGTGAGTAGCAAGGGGTACGACTCCACATTGCCCCGCGCACACCCGCCGGTCCAGAGGAATGCTCATTTTGGGCCACCCAGAAGACACGCGGCTCCTGATAATGGTTTGATGCCGGACGCAACCGATCTCAGCGTGCTACTGCAGCGAGCGAACCATGGGGACAGCGGTGCGAACGAAGACCTGTTCACGGCTGTCTATGGCGAGCTACGCCGGATCGCGGGGCAGCTCATGAGCGACGAGCGCACCGAGCACACCCTGCAGGCGACGGCGCTTGTGCACGAGGCGTGGCTCAAGCTCGCGGGCGACGAGAGCGGCACCGAGACCGCGCATGCGGCGCCCCACTGGAATGGGCATCGGCACTTCTTGCGCGCCGCCGCGCGTGCGATGCGCAACTTGCTCGTGGACCACGCGCGCGCCCGAGCGACAGAGAAGCGCGGCGGCGATCGCGAGCGCTTTGCGATCGACGAAGTCGTGACGAGCTACGAGGACCGCGGCATCGATCTGCTCGCCTTGGACGAGGCGGTGGAGATCCTGACTGCGCTCGACCCGGAGCTCGCGCGCGTCGTGGAGCTGCGACTCTTCGCAGGACTTGGCTCACGAGAAGTTGCCGAGCTGGATGGGGTCTCGCTCCGATCGGCGGAGCGCAGCTGGAACTCGGCGCGGGTGTTTCTGCGCAAGCACCTGGAGGACAGGGAGTGAATCCAGAGTCCTGGCGAGCCGCACGGAGCCTCTTCGAGAGCCTGCTAGATCTCGACCCTGCGGACCGCGAGCGCGAGCTAGGCGCGGCGTGCGCGGGAGACGATGAGCTCATGCAGCGCGTCCGCGAGATGCTTGCGATTCACAACACGCCGGGCGACTCCTTCGCGCCGCCCACGGCCATGCGATCAGGTTCGCTCGATGCCTCAACCTTGAAGCTCCCCACTTCGATCGGCGGCTACGAGATCGTCCGGCAAATCGGTGCCGGCGGAATGGGGACTGTGTACGAGGCGCGGCAGCTCGCGCCCCGGCGCGCCGTCGCCTTGAAGATCATGCGGAGCGGGCTCACGGGAGCCGCCGCCGTGGGCCGCTTCAACTTTGAAGTCGAGGTCCTCGCCCGGCTTGAGCACCCCTACATCGCGCGGATCTTCGAGGCGGGCACGCAAGCGATGGAGTCCGGTGCCGCGATGCCCTGGTTCGCGATGGAGTTCGTCGAGGGGAGCTGCACGCTGTTCGCTTTTGCCAAGCGCGAAGATCTGTCACTCGAGCAGCGCTTGCGGCTGTTCTTGAAGGTCTGCGAAGGTGTCCACCACGGCCACCAAAAAGGTGTCATTCACCGCGACCTGAAGTCGCCAAACATTCTGGTCGACCACCAAGGCGCGCCCAAGATCATCGACTTCGGTGTGGCGCGGTCCGTGTCTGAGCTTGGGCCGAGCGCAGCGGGCGGAATGACGTTTGCTGGCGAGCTCGTTGGCACGCTGGGAACGATGAGCCCAGAGCAGTTGGCGGGCCGCAGTTGCGGCGTGGACACGCGAACCGATGTCTATGCCCTGGGCGCGCTCTTGTTCGAGCTTGTCGCGCGCAAGCCCGCCGTTGACCTCTCGGGAATGACACTCGTCGAGGCCATCGAACTCCTGCGCGAGCGAGGGCCGCGGGCACCGAGCGAGGTTCGGCCTGGCCTACCTGTCGAGCTGGACTGGATCGTGCTCAAGGCGATGCGCGCCGAGCGCGAAGAGCGGTACGCGTCCGCCGCGGCGCTTGCCGAAGACCTAGAGCGCCTCCTCGCCCACGTTCCGGTCCTCGCAGGCCCTCTAACAGCCAGTTACCGGGCTCGGAAGTTCGTGCGGCGCAACCGACTTGGCGTCGGCCTTGCGGCGGGGTTCGTCGTCCTCTTAGTCGGTGGCCTCGCGTGGATCTCATCCCTCTACATCACCGCCGAAGAGCAGCGCGTGATCGCCGAGAAGCAGACAGTCGTCGCCGAGACCGAGCGGCAGCGGGCGAGCGACGAACGCGACCGCGCCGAGGCCATCAACGAGTTCATGGGCGGCAGCCTGTACGCTGCGAACCCGAGCTTCGACGGACCCGACACGCGTGTCGTCGACGTGCTCGAGCGGGTGCTTGCCACCAGCGCCTCGATGTTCGGGGACCAGCCTGAAGTGCGGGCCGATCTGCTGCTGACCACAGGGCTCATCTACCAAAGTCTCGGTGTCTATGAGAAGGCGCGAGCGCACCTCGAGGAGAGCCAGCGCCTGTTTGAAAACCTCGAGGGAAAAGGCAGCGTCTCGGCACTTCTCGCCCAAGGTGGAATCGGCGGAACCGTGCTTGATGAAGGCATCGACACGGCCGGTGCCGTCACGATCCTGCGAGAGGTTTACGATGGCCTCGCGCGCTCCACGGAAGAGGGCGCCGGGCCGGGCGGGCCCTTCACTCTGGCCGCCGAGAGCAACCTCGGCGCCGCCCTGAGCTACAACGGTGAGGACGACGAAGCCGAGGTGCGACTGCGCCATGCCTACACAGAGCTGCGCGACACGATCGGCGCGGGCGAGCGCAGTACGATCCTGTGCCAATCGCGACTCGCGCTCTTCCTGCATCTCATCGGCAACAACAGCGAGGCCGAGCCGCTCTTCCTTGGCGCGATCGCTGGGCAGGACAAGCTGACGGGCGCGGCGCACCCCGATGCCTTCTCGCTGCGCAACAACTACTCGAGCTTGCTGATGACGACCGGCCGCGCGAGCGAGGCGCTTGCCATCATGGCCGACGTCTACAAGGCGAGCGCCAAGTCCCTCGGCCCCGACCACCGGCTCACTCGCCGCTTTGCCTCGGGACTGGGTCAAGCACACATGGCCACCGGTGACTTCGAGGGCGCGCGCACGATCCTCGCCGAGCTGCTCGCGACTTGCGAAGAGGCCTTCGGCCCTCTCGATCCGCTGACTCTGATGGCGCACCTTGGGCTGGGCACGTCGCTCTACTACCTCAAGGATTACGAGGGCGCCGAGGTCGAGATGCGCGCGGGGATTGCGGGCTTCGTGACGGTGCTGGGCGAGCTCGATCCGATGACGCAGAGGTCGCGCAACAACCTCGCGATGATCTTGGCGGCGGCGGGTCAGACCGAGGAGGCCGAGGTGTTGCTGCGCGCCAACCTGCAGGCGCGGCGAGTCGGGCTCGGCGATCGCCACTTGGACACGCTGCGGTCGATCAACAACTTGGGCCACTTCCTGCTGCATCACGGCGGGCAAGCCGAGGGGCATCCGCTCTTGGAAGAGGCATTCGAGGCGCGCAAGGAGCTACTCGGTATGAAGAACCTCGACACGCTCTACACGCTGATCAACTTGGCGGATTCGCACCAGAGCGCAGGGCGGCTGCAGCAGGCGATCACGCTCTGGCGCGAGGTGCAGGCGAACGCACCCGGCGTGTTGGACGACGCCGACCCACGGTTGGCGTACGCGTTTGCGAAGTTTGAGGAAGCGCTCGCCCAGTCCGGGAAGTAGCCCTCCTCCGCCAGACGCCAATTCGCGCGCGTCGTATCGCCAAGACCGCGAATTCATGAGATTTCAAGAGTTTCGCGTCGCCATTGCTCGCCGTTCTCGCCCCTAGAGATAGAGCCCCACTGCCGAGGCTCGTTCCATCCCCCACCGCTGTGCTCAAAACCCAGCGGTCCAGCCACGCCGCATCCCATGAAACGGACCCATCGTTGCCTCCTCGTGCCCCTCGCGACCTTCCTGCTCGCGACCAGTGCTTTCGCCTCTGACCCCGTCGAGCTGGGCTTCCAGACGCGCCTGACGGACGCGGCCGGCGTGCCCGTCACCCAGACCGGGCTGGCCGTCACCTTCCGGCTGTACTCGTCGGCCCTGGGCGGCGTTCCGTTCTATACGGAGAGCCAGCTTGTCGACTCCAACGCAGGGCTCCTCGCGACCGACATCGGAAGCGTGACGCTGCTCGATGGCAGCTTGCTCGACGGGCCGCTTCCCGTTTTTGTCGGCATGTCCATCGGGACGGATTCCGAGATGGTGCCGCGCATGCGCATCGGCTCCAGCCCGCGCGCGATCCACGCGGATTCAGCCGCGTCGGCGACAACGGCGGACGACGTTCCGGGCATGGACATTCACCCGAGTAGCGTCTCGATTGGAACTCTGCCCGTCATCAACTCGAGCGGAGATTGGGTCGGGAATCCGACCGGGCTCGTCGGACCGCAAGGGCCGCAAGGACCGCAAGGCAAGGATGGCCCCCAGGGAAAACCTGGCGCCGATGGCGCACAGGGTCCCAAAGGCTCAACCGGGCCCATCGGCCCGCTTGGCCCGCTTGGCCCCATCGGGCCGATTGGCCCAACTGGCCCCGCAGGTGACACGCACTGGCCCGTGAGTGGATCCAGCACCTACTACAACACGGGCAGCGTCGGGATCGGGACCAGCGCACCTATGTCGAAGCTCGACGTCTACGACTACACCCTCTCCGAGATCACGATCCGCTCGGGATCCAACAAAGACTCGCAGCTCGCGCTCAGCGAGGGAACCGGCGTCGGAGGCCTTATTGCCTACGACGGACTCGCCAACATCCTCAGCCTAGGGACCCAGGCCCTAGGCGTGACCTACCCCGCGCTCTTCATCCAACGTGGGCTGCTGAATGTCGGGCTCGGCACCGATAACCCGCTGGCCCCAATGCACGTCGCGGGAGCGTCGCTCTCCTTGGACCCGGCGGCCGTCAGCTACGACACAGCGGTCATCGAGAACACAGATGCAAGCCTGGCGATCGCGAGCAGCGACGGCGGTGCCTGGGGCTCGGGGATTGCCTTGAAAGACATCGATAGCACCACGGGTGCCCTCAACGACAGCTGGGCAATCGGCCGCAATGCCACCAGCCTCACGCCATCTCCGCGCCTCACATTCACGTATGGACCGAACTCTGTTTACTACGTGAACCCCGCGCTCATGACCCTGGGCCCGGACGGTGATCTCAGCCTAGACCGGGGCGGCCTGGTCTATTCGGGCCTCTCCTCCGGGATGCTTAAGGTTGGCTCCTCCGATGGCATCGCCATCGCCGCAGAGTCGAACTCGGCCACCTCCTACACCTCCGCGGGCAACTTCCGCCTGACGAGCTCTTCCTACGCTGGCTCCGCTGTCTACGGCGCAGCGTCCACCTTCTCCTCGACGTACAACTACGGAGTGAAGGGCTATACAGCGAACTCGCTTGGCTATGGCGTCTTCTCGAGTGGCGACTTCGGTGGCACGGGCCAGAAGTTCTTCGTCCAGCCGCACCCAACCGACGCGACAAAAGAGGTGCGCTACGTCTGCCTCGAAGGCAACGAGGCCGGCACGTACTTCCGTGGCGACGGCCAGATTGTGGACGGCGTGGCGACGATCGAGGTACCCGAGAGCTTCCGGCTTGTTTCGGAAGAGAGTGGCCTCAGCGTGCAGCTGACGCCGATTGGCGACCTTGCCATGATGGCGGTGCTTCACCAAGACCTTCACCAGATCGTTGTCCAGGCGAGCGCGAATGTGAAGTTCCACTACATGGTCAACGGCGTGCGCCGCGGCTACGACAACCTCGAGCCCGTGCGTGAGAACCACGCCTACCGACCGGAAGTCCGCGGCATCCCGTACGGCACTCAGTATCCGGAAGAGATCCAGGCGATCCTGATCTCGACGGGCATCCTCAACGCCGACCTGACGCCGAACGAGGTTACGGCCGCGGCGAACGGATGGGAGTTGCGCGAGCCCACCGAGCGCGAGTCCGAGAGGGCTGCAGAGTTCCAACTCACGCGAGGGAACTAGCCATGCGCATTTCGTATTTGCACAGGGGGGCTGGCCTCGGCGCACTTGCGGTCACGCTCGCGCTTTCCGCTGGAGTCACGAGCGCGCAAACCCTGGCCTTCGCCGGGTCCGAGAGCTACGTCGCCGAGGCGCCGTCGATCAGCGGCAGCGCGGGCTACTTGACCTCGACGAGCTTCCGCGCGACGTCGTCGATCGAGGCGGTCACGTGCCCGGCCACCGAGTCGACGTCGCTGAACTACCGCGCGCTTGGCGGCGCGGGACTCTTCGGCGCGTGGGCTAGCTCCGCGCCGATCGTCTTCGGCGTGTCGGGTGGACTCGGGTCCAAGGACGGCGGCGAAGCGGTCACGATCTTCGGGCGCGGCTTCACGGAGCCGGGTGCGGGAGTGGCGAACTTGGACTTGGCCGGCGCGCCGCTCTCCGGCGTCTCGGTGTCGTCGAACACGACGCTCACCGCGCTGACCCCAGCGGGTGTCAACCCGTATGGAAACCCCTTGGCACTGGTCGACTTAGACCTGACCAACCAGCTTGGAAACAGCTCGGCTAGAGACGCGTTTGCCTTCGGTCCTTCACTGATTGCCGACACGCTGCCCGCCAACGGAGATGACCTCGTCGTGTCGCTTCACTCCGCGCCCGGAACGGTCGTGGTCATCGCCGTCGGCGGCCCCATCCCCGGCTTCGCGATCCCGATGCTGCAGCTTGATGGAGCGCTCGAGGTGATCCTCAACATGACCCTCGTGACGCCGATCATGCCAAGCACAGGACACACCCAGGTCGTCCTCCCGATTCCTAGCGACCCGGGCCTCATCGGCATCACCGCGAACCTCCAAGCGGCCGCGATCGACAACCTGGTCCTGCTCTCGGGCTCGTTCACCAACATGCTGCCGATCCCGATTCAGTAGCTAAGAGCGCGGACAAACCCGAATCCCGCGCGGAGAGTGCAGCCCCTTGCCACAGCAAGGGGCTGCACTTCTTCGTGGAGACCGAGCCGCTTTCGGTCTCGGTGTCACCGGTTTCTTTTGGCGGGTGAGAGGCGCAGTCCACGCCTCAAGGGTTGAGGGCCAAGAGCGGCTCTGCCTCTTCCCCCCAAACCCCAAACCACTGATCGCCCCATGTCTCTTCTCCATCCGCTTCGTCGCGCCACCACCATCGGCACTCTAGCCTCGCTCGCCCTCTTCGCGTCTGCGCCGCTCGGGATGAGCGCCAACGCCGCCTCGCCTTCGGCGGGATTCGCCGTGACGGGCGACCTCGACAGCAAGATCGTTCGGCGCATGGACACGGTCTCGGCGAGCTTGGATGAGCTCGACGCGTACCTCGCCAAGAAGGATGCCACCAATGCGTCGAAGGCCCTCAAAGCGGCCACGGCCGAGATGGCCAAGATCCACAGCTGGTACGGCGGCAAGTTCGACGAGACGCACCCGGACTTTGTGGCGCTGACGGCGCGACTTACGGCCGCCACCGCGAAGGTGGAAGGCACAGAGCCGCCGGTCAAAAAGAAGGAAGAGGTCAAGACCGGGGACGGCCCCGCGAAGCCGCTCGACAGCAAGGTCGCGCGCCGCGTGCAGACGATCGCTGCCAGCCTCGATCAGGTGGACCTGCACATCACCGGCCAAGACATGAAGCAGGCGAGCGAGTCGCTGAAGGCCGCCGAGAAAGAGCTGGCCAAGATCATGGACTGGTACGGCGGCAAGTTCGACGAGCAGCACCCCGAGTTCCTTGCGATCAAGCAACGGCTTGCAGATGCCAGCGCGAAGGTCAACGGCATGGGCGCGTCGGCCGCTGGTATGGCTCAAGAGCTCGACCCCGTGATGGCTGTTCTGCGCACTGCCGATGCCGACTTGAAGGCGGCCTTGAACGACGTGCGTCAGCACATCTCGGCCTTTGACTACGCCGACAGCCCCGAATCGTTTGCCAAGGTGTACGCAGACACGCGCGCGAGTGTCGAGCGAGTCACGGCCATCCTGACTGCGGCCACCGGAGTCACGACCGAGTTCCACAAGCAGTTCCCCGACCTCGCAAAACTGAGCAACCTCGTCACCGATGGCATGGGTGCGGTCAACACGCTGGAGAGCATCGAAGCGTTCCACGTGATCTGGGATCGCACGCGCGACTCGGCCCTCGCGCGCTTCTTCCCCACCGACATCGACGACCAGCTGGCGGCGTTTGAGCGCGCGACCAACGACTCCAACTTCTCTGCCAACGCGATCCTGAATGGAGAACGCAGCATCGTCCGGATGGAGTCTCTCTTTGCGTTTGGGACCGCACTGATCGGCACCGCGCCGCAGGACTCGAAAGAGATGCAAGCCCACGCTGAAAGTGTGGCCGCGCTCGAGACTCAGCTTCAAACGCTGCGTTTGGCTGTAGCCAAAGCCAAGGGGCAAGTCGCGGACGCGCGGAAGCTCAAGCTGGGGAGCGCGCGCTTTCCGGCGCCCGCGTTTTCCGGCAAGGAGTGGACCACGGTCGAGGCCACGATGAAGGGACTCTTCGAGACCTACACGAAGGACAAGAAGGTCCAGCGCGTTGGCATCTACTCCGACTGGGATCAACGGACGGAGGCGCGGTGGATCAACAACAAGTGGGTTGTTGGCACGTACCGCTACGTCGGCGGAACCTTGCTGGCGGAGCTGCCCGACGGCCGCTATCGCGTCTACCGAGTGAACTTCCGCCGCACGCTGAAAGGCGACGGAGAGTTCGGCGATCTGGCTGTCTTCGGCATCGGCCACAGCTTCGAGGTCCTGGCTGAGAACATCGACAAGTAGGCATGCAGAATGGCGCTCAGTTGCGTGCGCGAATTCGTCTCCACGAAATGGGATCTCTGGGTCTAATGAAGGCGTCCACCTCCTCCCCCACCACGCTGATGCCATGAGAATCGCCGCGCCCAACGCTTTGCTCCGCTCTTTGCTTCTTGCCCTTGCCGCGCTTCTATGCAGCGGGTCCGCGACGGCCCAGGTGGACTACACGCCGGGCGGGTGGCCGTGGACTGCGCAGACGAGCACCGGGCCCGACGCAGCCGTGCCGGGCTGGTTCTACAACTTGGGCATCACGGGCCTGCGCATCGAGCTCGTGGAGACCGCGCCGAAGGCGATGCTGGTGCGCTACGTGATCCCGGGTTCGCCGGCCGACGGTGTCATTCAGGTCGGCGAGTACGTCGTTGGTGCGGGCGGTGCGAACTTCGTGCAGGCGCATCAAAACGGCTACGGGCCGAACGTTTTTGGCGCGCAGGGGCCGGTCGGTGAATTCGCCGTCGCTCTCGAGGCGGCGCAGGCCTCCACGGGCAACGGCAACCTTGCGGTCAACGTCTCGAACGGCACCACGCAGAAGTCGGTCACGCTCAACGTCGGGCAGACCTACGGCGCCTTCAGTCCGACGTTCCCCGACGCCTGCCCCAAGTCGGACAAGATCCTTGCCGAGCTTCGCGACTATCTCGTCCTGCACCAAGACGCGAGCGGCTCGTGGGGCAACCCGGTCAACGATCTCTACGCGTCGCTGGCACTACTCTCATCGAAACGGCCGTCGCACCGCGCCGCGGCGAAGAAGTGCGCTCAGAACTTGGCCGCCACGACGGCGCCGACCTCGACCGACTGGCTGGTGAACTGGCGCTACATGTCCGCGGGGATCGTGCTCTCGGAGTACTACCTCGCGACCGGCGAAGCGTGGGTGCTCCCCGAGCTCACCGAGGTGCGCGACTTCCTCGAGTTCTCGCAGTACGTGCGACGCTCACAAATCGATCCTCTGGCGGCGACCACGCACCCTGGCTCGTTCCCCCAGACCAAGCTCGACTCCTACGGCGGCTGGGGACACAACCCCGGGTTCGAAGGCTATGGCCCGATCGCGATGTTGACCGGTGAAGGAACGCTCGTGTTTGCCTTGATGGACCGCTGCGGCATCACCATCAGCGCACAGCGCCACGAGATCGCCTACGACTTCCTGGCGCGCGGCACGAGCGTGAGCGGCTACCTCTGGTACGCCGACAAGGTCGCCTCGCCGACGGACTGGGCCGACCAGGGGCGCACCGGCTCCGCGTCGATTGCGAACTGGCTCAGCCCGCTCCCGGGCACCAAGTACCGTCGCCGCGCGATCGACGGAATCGAGCAGATCGGCACCCACCCTCAGAGCTTCCCCGACACGCACGGCTCGCCGATCCTCGGCATGGGCTATGCGGCCGCAGCGGCGGGCTTCATCCCCGCGGACTTCCACTCGCTCATGAACGCCAACCGCTGGTGGTTCGCCCTGGCGCAGTGCCCGGACGGCAGCTACTACTACCAGCCGAATCGCGACAACGCGGGCTACGGCGGGGACTCCCGCATCAGCGCAAGCGCCGCGACCGCATTCATCTTCAGCATCCCCCTGCACAACCTGGTGATCACGGGGAAGTGAGAGCGAGACCAGATCCTCGATCAGGTTCGACTGCGCCTTGAAAGGTCGAACGCCAAAGCGATCGGTCCCACCACGAACAGCGCAATGATTGCCGGGGCGGGAGCCACGAGCCCGGCGAGCGGCCATTCCAGGTCGTTGGCCAGCCGGAACACGCACTCCAACACCGCGATCATGACCACGATGCCGATCTGTCCGCGCTTCGTCCCGACCGTCGTGGGTGGGTCGGTCAACATGAAGAAACACAACAGCTGGTACATGGGGCCGGTCAGAGGCGCCAGCTCGGCGAGGACAGGCGTGCCGACAATTGCGCTGCGCAGCAACGCCAAGAGAGCGAAGCTGGCGGCGTAGGCCACGGTGATGTGCAGCACGCGGGCCCGCCAGACGACGGCAAGCCCGACGCACCAGATGACGAGATTGCCAAGGATGTCGTTGCCAAGCTCGTGACTCAGTAGGGCGACCTGGCTCGGTGCGATCAGGACCAATGCGGCGAGCGCGAAGTTGCTCGGATTCCACAGGTGGCGGCCACGGTAGCGCAACACGTACTTCGACCCGATCGCCATGCCGGCGGCCACGAAGAAGGGCCACAAGATCCCGCCGGCGGGGCGCAAGAGCAGCGAGAGGCTGGTCCCCGTAATGTAGGCGCTCTGCAGCCGCGGGCGCGTGCCCAGGAGGAAGTAAGACAAGAGCACCTCGACGCCGACGCAGGTCCCCAGCACGATGCCAAGCTTGTCATAGCCACCAGTGATCCCGAAGCGCCACTCGCCGACCACGAGGATCATCGTGATCAGCAGTGTGATCAGAGTCTTGGCGCTGGGCACACGCAGCCACGGGAGGGCGGATGGTGGTGTTTTCGCTGCCGACGTCATTGGGGCTCCTCGACCTGGTGCAGCTCATCGAGAGCAAGCCCCTCGAGCACCTGCTTCTCACCCGATGGCCAGGACACGGTGACCTTTACGGGCATGGACTCGGCCCCAAGGCCGAAGTGCAGCACGGGGCCGTTCTGACTTGAGAAGCCGGAGGCCGCGGTGTGCACGCGCAGTTGCTTGCGACCGGCTTGTTCAATCCGAACCTCGGCTCCGTAGGCGTTCGTGCCGCTTGCATGTCCGAACAGGCGTAGCTCTAGCCAGTGTTGGCTAGGATCGCTCTCGTTTCGATAGAGGAGCAGCGGGCCGCCTTGGTTTGCGATGATCGCATCGAGGCGGCCGGTACCGAAGAGATCGGCGACCGCTACGGCCCGGCCGTCGAAACGATCATCGATGCCAACGGCCTCCCCCACCTCGCCAAAGTACCCTCCACGACGCCCGCGATTGAGCAGCACGCGGGTGCGCTCGTACCCCGAGAGCGAGCGGTCCTCCATCGCAGGCCACTGCGCGGCGTCCTCGATCACATCCCCGGTGGCCAGTCCGATCTTCGACATTTGGTACCAGTAGTCTCGCTCGGGGTTGGCTGAGACGAACCCATTGACCACGATCAGGTCCTGCCACGAGTCGTTGTCGAGGTCACAAAATTGTGCCCCCCACGCCCAACCGCAATCGGCGACGGAGGCGCCCTGGATTGGCATCATGAGTCCAAGCTTGTCCAGGTAGTTAACCCGCAGATTGTTCCCTTGGAAGAGGAAGCCGACCTTGGAGATGTTCGTCACGTAGACGGCCAAGTGCTCGCCGTCCGTGATGTCCCCAAGCGCCACAGACATGCCACTCTTCGACTCTCCATCGATTCCGATGTTCTCCGCCAACTCGAAGCGCTCACCCGACCGGTTGAGATAAAGCTCCTCGGTTCCGTAGTCGTTCGACACGTACAGGTCCAGCCAGCCATCGCGATCGAAGTCCGCCGCGACCGTGGCGTAGGTCCAGCGCGTCTGCGTTAGCCCAACCTCATTGGAGACGTCCTCGAATGTGCCGTCGCCGCGTCCGCGATAGAGGTAGTTCAGGCCGCCGTTGTGCGAGAACTCGAAGCTGTCCTGCATGATGCGCGTCGACTTGAGGTCCCACAGATTGTGCTCCTCCGCGAAGTACCCCGTCACGAGCAAGTCGAGCACCCCATCGCGGTCGTAGTCGAACCAGTTGGCCGAATTGGAGTTGACCCAGTGCTCGAGGCCGGATCCCGCAGTGACGTCCTCGAACGAGGTGTCGCCCCGGTTCCGAAACAGCTGCCCAACCCCCCACTTGTAGACAAAGACGTCGTCGAAGCCGTCGTTGTCGAAGTCGCCCCAAACCGAGCCCATCGAGCAACCCGTGCTCGCTCGGTTCAAGTCCGCGAGCCCAGCGCTCGCGGCCTCGTCCTGAAAGCGACCATTCCCCAGATTGTGAAAGAGCGCGTTCGCCGAACCGGTCGCGCTCGTCGTCGCGTAAAGGTCGAGATGCCCGTCGGCGTCGTAGTCACAAACGGAGACGGCTGCACCCGTGGCCGTGATCTGCGCCGCGATCACATCAACCATGCTGTCGATTCGCGTGGGTTGGTGCACGAAGTCGACGCCGACCTCTGCCGCCACCTCGGCGAAGTGCAGTCGCCCGCTCGAATCCCTTGCGGATCCGCTGCCGCCTGGGCGCGCACGAGACCACGCGTAGACGAATAGGAGCAAAAAGAGAACGAAAACGAGCGCCCTTCGCAGAGAGGAGTGACTCGGGAGCTCGATCGTTTCGGGGACGGCGGCACTCATGGAGATACCATACTCGGCTTCAAGACAGCGTTGGAAGGGGCGAGTGCCGAATCGTCAGTCAGAAGGCGTCTTCACACAGACGACTCGGTGTCAATCGACCTAAACTGCCACTTGAAATGCTCAACCATTGATGAAGCTCTCGGCGCGGTCGTCGCGCGAGCCAAGCGTCAGTGCCCCTCGTTGTCCGCAGGAGAAACCCATGCCGAGCTCGCTCCCAAGAAGCGCACGATTTGCAGCAAGCATCCTCCCCGCGACCCTGCTCGCGGTCGCGTTGAGCTCGGGCTGCCGCTCGGTGGACTACGATGCGCCCGCGCGTGAAGCGCTTGCCCGCGCCGAGCTCGAGCCGAGTGTCGCGACCTACCAGGCCTTCCTCGACACCCGTCCCAGCCGAGGGCTCTTCGCGGATCAGATCGAGCAGGCCGAGGCCATTGTCTCCGAAGCGGAGCGAGTCCGGCTCCTGGCGCTCGAGCTACCCGAACAGGTCGAGTACCTCCGTGACCGGGACCACCTGTTCGCGCGCAGTGAGGTTCTCACCTCGGCGTTGGCCCACGCGCAGGCCCTGCCTCGGATCGAGCAGATTCAATGGGCTCTTGAGCTTGTGGGCCCGTGCAAGACCGACACGGAGATCAACATGAGCACCGTGCGCTCCATGCTTGCGCCGCCGGAGGGTCTCACCCGCAGGATCCAGACCCCGGAGCTCGGGCCAGCCGGCATGACGGGACTCGAGCGCGCGAACTACGCCGCCCAACTCCCCGAAGAGCTGCCCTTCGAGGCCGAGGAGCGCGAGATGGTGATCGCCTATCTGCTGGACATCTCGACGGACACCACGCCGCTCAAGCGGGTCCCGTATTTGACTTGGGGTGGAGCGCCGACGGGACCCGGCACGCCGACCACTCCGCGGGCGGAGGCCATACGAGCGCTCGACAAGATTGTCGGGCCCTCCGAGATGCCTGGGCTTGCCGCCATGACCGGGACCCTGACGGGAGAGCGCGCGTGGTCCATCGTGGATGTCTGGCTGCGCCCCGAGAACAAGTACGTAAGGAGGTCCGCTCTCTACCCCGAGATCCTCCAGATCCAGGGCCGAGGTGCCGAGAAGTACGCGCTTGAGTTGGCCGAGTTACAGGCCGGGTCCCGTCGCTTGCCCGCGCTGCTCGAGGCCGTGTGGCGTCGGCTTCCCCACGTCCAAGGACGGATTCCGATATGGCTCAATAGTGACAGTTGGGAGGATCAAACCGCGGCCGCCTACGCGCTGGCGCTCAACGGTTGGGATCGAGACGGGCTCGAGGCGCGCCTCACCGAACTCGAGGGGAGTGACCGGCGATTGGTGCGCTCCGCGGTCGCGCTGGCGCAAAGCGGGCTCGCGCTCGAGTCACCGGGCGCATCGAAATCCGCCGCAGCTTTGGAGGCCTCTTATGGCGGCGCCGGCGCAGCCTCAAGCGAGAGGTTTCTCGAGCTGTCCGCGCGCGGCTTCCTCAAGTCCACCGACACGTCCTATGTCGACCTCTCGCAGCCCTTGCCCGATTTGGACCTGTCGGAGACGTCTCCCCTCCGGGTTTCCCTTGCCCCCACCACTCCGAATGGTGTGCCTGCCAGGGGTCCGTACGACACGCGCAAAGAAGCGCTCGCCGCGCTCAACACCCACTACCGGTTGCTGCAGCACGCGCAGTCCCCCAAGGCGGGCACCCTCGCGATCCGAAGGTCGTACGACGGCACCACCGACGACTCCGTGGTCGACTGCGTGGTGACCGTGGCGGTTCTCGAACGAGAGCCGGGACTGCTTCTGGATCCCGAGGTCGAAGGGCGCTGGCTCCGCTGGCCAGACATCTACTACTGCTTTCTCGACACCGAGTCCGATGTCGTTCTAGGAACCTACTCGGGCCTCTTCGAGGACCGGCTGCTACCCGTGCCGCCCGACGTCGATCGAGCAGCACGTGAGATCTTCGCGGTGACGGGAATCCACGAGAAGTACAGCGGCGCGGAAGGCGGCTTGATCCTGGTGATCCCGCCGAACTTCCTAGAGGTTCGCGGGCAGTACCCAAGCTACTTCCTCAAAGAGAAGCGAATCCTGCTTCGCGATTTGCTGAGTTCCATACGGGGACGCACTCTGAAACTGTGGGAGACAAACTGGCTCTACCTCAGGAACACGCCAAAGGGGCCGATGCCATCGGACCCATCTGATTCTGCGAACCTGATCCACACCATGGCCGCGGGGATAGCGGACGCGGACTTCCCCACCGAGCTTGTCTTCGCACCCAGCGACGGTGTGGTGACCTCGGTCGAAACGGAATTTAAGCCCAAGCCAGGGCCCTGGCCCGAGGAGAAGGCCTACCTCCACATGGTCATCACGGGGAGCGAGGGCCCGGTCGACTTCGGAGGTCTGGCGATCGCTAGCGTCGAAGTGGGAGCCACTGTCAAGCGCGGCCAGTGGATCGGGTTCCGCCGCTGCGAATGAGAGCCCAAGCAAACCCTGACACTTGTCCTCCGCAGGAGACTCCAATGTTGACCTCGCTCCAACGAAGCACGCGATGTGCGCTACCCAGCGCCTCCGTGTCGCGCATGACCTCGCGCCCAAACCTTGGCTATCTCTCCGCGGCCTTGCTTGTACTTGTGCTGGGCTCAAGCTGCCTCTCGCCGGACCCCCATAAATGGGCGCGCGAAAAGTTTGCTCTTGCAGAGCTCGAGCCGAGTGTCGCGGCTTACAAGACATTCCTCATTGCCCGTCCCGACGAGGAGCTCTTCGCGGACGAGATCGAACGGGCCGAGACCTTCCTCTCTGAAGCCGAGCGAGAACGGCTTCTGGCCTTGGAGTTCTCCGAACAAGTCAGCTACCTAAAGAACCCAAGAAATCAACTCGCGCGCAGTGAGGTTCTCGCCTTGGCGTTGGCGCACCTGCCGGAACTTCCAAGAATCGAGCGACTCCAATGGGCCCTTGATCTCGTCGCCCCGTGCCGTGCCGACACGGACGAGAGCCTGCGCGTTTTGCGCTCCATCTTTGCGCCGCCAGGGGCTCCCGCTCAGAAGGTCAGCGACGAGGAATTCGGACCAGCGGAAATGACGGGCCTCGAGCGCGCCAAGTTCGCCGCTGGGCTCAGCGTCACGCAATTCACCGAGCCCCTAGATCAAGAGATGGCCACCGCTTACCTGTTGGCGATCTCGACGGACACCACCTCCCTGCGGTGGGTCCAAGCTAAGTATGAACACGACATCCGGGTAGAAGGGACACCGACGACTCCGCGAAAAGAAGCACTCGAAGCGCTCGCCCAATTGGTCGGCCCCGGCGAGATGCCTGCACTGGCCGCCATGCACGGGACCCTGACGGGAGAGCGCGCGTGGTCCGTTGTGGAAGACTGGCTCCATTCCGAGAATAGCTACGTGGAGAGCCATCTTCTCTATCCCGGGATCCTCCAGATCCAAGGCCGGGGTGTCGAGGAGTCCGCGCTCGATTTGGCCGAGCAATACACCTGGCCGGATCACTTGCCCGCAGTTCTCGAGGCCGTGTGGCGGCGGCTTCCCAAGGTCCAGGAGCGCGTGCCCGAATGGCTCAACAGCGAGCGCTGGGAGGATCAAACGGCAGCTGCCTATGCGCTGGCTCTCAACAACTGGGACACGACCGGCCTCGACGCCCGCCTCACCGAACTCGAAGGCAGTGACCGGCGTTTCGTGCGCTCGGCAGTCGCGTTGGTGCGGAGCGGACTCGAGCTCGAATCCGAGGGCGCCTCGGAAGCCGCCACAGCCCTAGAGGCGTCCGTGGGGCCTGACGGTGCGGCCTCATCGAAGCGGTTCCTCGAGCTGTCCGCGCGCGGCTTCCTCAAGGCCAGCGACACCTCCTATGTCGACCTCTCTCAGCCGCTGCCCGATCTAGACCTGTCAGAGGATTCGCCCCTGCAGGTTTTCTCTTCGTTCCTCTCGAGGTATGGCGCCTATTCCAACCGAGAGGAAACCTTCACGGCGCTAAAGGCCCACTACACGAGGCTCCAGAACGCGCAGTCCCCCAAGGCCGGCGCACTCTCCGTCAGGCAGACGTACGATGCCGACGAGAACGACTCGGTGGTTGCCTGCGTGCTGACCGTAGCGGTTCTCGAACGGGAACCGGGACTGCTTCTGGACCCCGAGGTCGAAGGACGCTGGCTCGCTTGGCCAGACATCTACTACTGCTACCTCGACACGGAGCGCGATGAAGTCCTCGCGGCCTACCACGGACTGTTCGAAGACCGACTGCTTCCCGTCCCGCCCGACGTGGATCAAGCAGCACGTGAGATCTTTGCGGTGACCGGAATCCACGAGGAGTACAGCGGCCTGGAAGGCGGCTTGATCCTGGTGGTCCCACCGAACTTCCTGAAGAATCGAAGTCGGTATCCGTTCGACCTTCTCAAAGAGAGCCGAATTCAGCTGGGCCATGCTGTTGGGCCAATTCGAGGGCGGACCTTGCACCCATGGGAGACGCGTTGGCTCTGGATCACCAACACGCTGACCAATCTTCCTCCGGGGGATCCGCACCAAACCGCGATCCTCATCGACACCATGGCCAACGGGTTGCCCGAAGCGAGGTTCCCGAGCGAGCTGGTCTTCGCTCCTAGCGACGGTGTGGTGACCGAAGTCGAAGTCCAAGAGTCGGCGTCGACCGGCAAGACTGGCCTTCATGTCGTCATCAAGGGAAGCGGGGGCGTCATCGAGTTGGACGGCCTGGTGGTCGCCAACGTGGAAGTGGGAACAAGCCTTAAGCGCGGCCAATGGATCGGACTCCGCCGCTGCGAATGAGGGAGCGCGCAAACGGATCCATGTAAGCCCGTCGGCCAACAGGGACTTAGAAGTCGAGCGAGAGAATCCCCCTCGAAGTCGAAGCGCATCCGGCCTAAGGAGTGAGCCACTAACCCTCCCGATAGTCTCGACTTCAAGAACCGCCCCGGCTCAGCCGGACAGGCTGGGCTTCTTGCCATGTCATCTATCGCCGTGCTCCTCTGGGTTGTGAGTTCGCTCGCGTGGCCGAACATTCAGTGGGAGGAGCGCTCCGGACGGTCGTTCCAGCTCGACCACAAGGAGCCCAGGGAGTGAAGCGCCCGCTCGTCCTCGCCTGCTCGCTCGGTCTCGTGGGGGTTGTGCTGGCGGTGACGGGGGCGCTCTTCAAGCCCGCCCCGACACGGGCGGCTTCCTTGGAGCCGCCAGGTGAGGCCCCTCGGGATCTGGACGACCCGCTCGATGAGAAGCTCACCGGAGTCACCGAGGAGTCACTGCGGACGCTCGTTCCCGCCCCACCCGCGCCGCTCGTCTTGCCCACACCCGAAGAGCTCGTCGAGGGCACGCCGGCCTGGGACCGGTACATGGTGTGGGATGCGGACTACTACGCTCGCGCCGACGCCGCACGCATCTACATCTCGCGCCCGCTCCGAGGGGGCGAAGCGCGAGAGCCACTCGCCCGATCCAGCCCGCGCCAGGGCTTCGGTCGACCCAACCAACCCCTGCCGGAGCCCTTGCGCGTCAAGGTCGCGCCCGGGGTGCCCGTGACGTTCTTCGCGCCGGACAAGGGGACCTTCCCCAACGGTCAGGAGACGATCACCGTGAAAGCGGACTCGAGAGGTCTGGCCACCACGACCTTCACCTTCTGGCAGTCCGCCAGTTACTACCGCGTTGTGGCCGCCTCGCCGCTCTCCGAGGGCTGGGTGGTCTTCGACCTAGAAGCACTGAACGATGCCGCATGGAACGACCATGTGGCGCAACTCAACCCTAAGTAAGGACAGGGAGCTCAAGATGAGAATCAAGACACTCTGGATGATCGGGGTCTTGGCGCTGGGAGCGGCGGGGATCTCCACCGCTCAGGCGCCGTCGGCCGCGACCACGGCATGCCCAAGCTGCTCGAACGTACCCGACACGATCTGTGACGAGTGCGTCGCGGCCGCCGCGAACAACCCAAATCTGGTCCAGTCCACGACGCCAGCCAGCTGGCTCAACTCCGGCCTGACGGCCGCCGCGTTCAACGGCTATGACAACGGCATGGCCGGAGGCCGCGTGCTGCCAAGCCTGGAGTACGTCCACGTCGTCACGGACTACGCGATCTCCGGCGGAGCCAGCTCCTGCCAGAGCTGCGGTCCGAACGCGTTACTCGAAGACATCCACACTGGGATCGAGAGCACCTTCTCGCTCCAGCACAAACGCCTCTTCCGCTCGCGCATGTGGAAGGACGCCACGGGTTTCGGCAAGCGCTGGACCTACAACTTTGACATCGCGCTCTCGATCGATCCCTCGCCCGGCTTCACCAACGCCACGCTGCGGTTCCCAACCAAGGCCTACTGGAAGTGGATCGATGTCGGCAACACCGGTGTCTTCGTCGAGCATGGTTCGCTTGCCAAGGAGACCACCAAGGCGACCTTCCAGATCGTCCCGGGTGGCTACCTGGTCACCACCAAGTACGGTGAGAAGATCCACCTGGTCCCGATGGCGGACGACCCCAGAGTCGACTACCGCCCGGACTACATGGAGAGCAAGAACGGCTTCCGTTTGACCTTTGCGTACGACGCCGTCGCGGATGGCATCGATCGCCTCGAGAGTGTGACCGACACGTTCGGTCGCAGCCTGACCTACGAGTGGAGCCTTCTCGGCGCGCAGCACGTGATCACGAAAGTGACTCTGCCCGACGGCCGCGAGATCCACTACCACTTCACCGGGCTGAACGACTACACGGTGACCTACCCCAACGGGGACGTCTCCAGTTACTCCGCGAGTTGGGCGCCCATGGGTGGCAAGTACTATCGCTTCAACGACGCCAAGGGTGACCTCGGCGCGCGCAAGCACCGCGTCACCACGCGCGCCTCCGGCCAGGTCGCGAAGATCGAAGACCTCGAGGGCCACCTGCTGTACGAGGCGCTTGTTGTCGGCCCGTTCGCAGTCCAACACAAGTTCCTCACCGGCAAGGTACTGAACTACACGACCTCCACGAACGGCTACCCGGTCACGATGACCAACCAGGCGACCGGTGCCCTGCGCACGACCACTTGGGACGAGCTGGCCTACTTGCCCCTGTCGCAGACCGACTACCTCGGCAACACGACCAGCTACACCTACGCCGACAACGAGCTCGTCGCCATCGACTACGCCGATGGCACCAGCGAGCACATGGCCTACGCGGGAGCCCTGCGGAAGTCCTTCACCGACCGGCTCGGCCGGCAGCACGACTACGCCTTCGACGCTAAGGGCAACCTGATCAAGCACACGTATCCCGACGGCTCGTTCGAAGCGTGGACGGTGGGTGCCTACGGCCAGACGCTGACCTTCCGGAACCGAAACGGTGCCGTCACCACCGCCGAGTACGACGGCTTCGGCAACCTCGCCAAGCTGATCCTGCCCGACGACGATGCGGTCCCCACCAACAACCCGACCTGGGTCTACACGTCCGACGTCAACGGCCGGCGCCTGTCGCAGGTCGACCCCATGGGGCGCCTGACGACGTTTGAATACGATGCCGTCGATCGCCTCGTCAAGACGACCTACCCCGACGGCACGACCCGCGAGAGTGTTAATGGCACGAACGGCTCGAACCCGCTGGACCCGGCCGGCACGACCGGCCTCGTCGTCGCCGAGAAGGACCGCAACGACAGCTGGACGACCTTCACGTATGACCTCTTGGACAACCGGCTCACCGAAGCCGACGCTCTCGGCACGCGCCTGACCCGCACCTTCATGCCGGGGACGGACCTCGCCCTGAGCGAGGACCGCGAGGGTGACTTCGAGTACTTCACCTACGATTCCCAGGGTCGCCTGGCCACGTCGAGTCTCGCTGCCAACAGCGGCACGACGCTGACCACGGCCTTCGAATACGATGCCCTCGACCGCGTGATCAAGACCACCGATCCCTATGGGTTCAAGCGCTACACAGCGTTCGACAACATGGGCCGCGAGGCGCTGTTGAAGGCCGAGTACGCGACCGGCATGGACGTGAAGGAGAGCTACGGTTACGACGCCATGGGCAACCGGATCACGCGCATCGACGCGAATGGCAACACGTGGTTGATGGACTACGATCTCAACGACCGCGTCGGTCGTACGGTCGACCCGCTCGGTGCCGAGGTGCTCTACACCTATGACCCGGTCGGCAACCGGCTCTCAGCCGCCGTGCAGATCGAGGCAGCCCGATTCGGCACGACGTCTTGGACCTATACGGCGCGCAACAAGGTCGCCACGGAGCTCGACCCGATCGGCAACCTCCTGACGTACACCTACTTCCTGGACGACAACCCCGAGAGTGCCGGTAACACAGGCACCGGCGGCCTGACCACGTATGTGTACTCCTGCTGTGGCCGGATGACCGACAGCTTGGTCTTCATCGACGGCGGAGCCAAGGACATCGCCGAGCACTTCGCCTACGACGGCAACGGCAACCAGATCCTGCGCACCGACGGTGAGGGCTTCGTCTGGAGGACCTTGTTCGACGTACGCGGCCGGGTCGTCCGGCAGATTGATCCGCTGGGCAAGGAGGTCAAGACGCGCTACTTCGAAGACGGCCAACCGTTCGACGCTAGCCTGAGCTCTGGACAGGGCCAAGCGATCGTCGTGACCGATGCCAACGGCCATGCGACAACCACCGTGTTCGACGCGGCGGGCCGCCCGATTGCCACGATCGACGCACTCGGCAACGCGGCTCTGACCAGCTTCGACCACCTGTCGAGCGGCCAGGTCGGAACCTCGACCACGAACCGCAACGGGGTCGTCAGCTGGCACTGGGCCGACGGGCTAGATCGCATGGTGAAACAGGTCGATGGCCTCGGCGGTGCAACCGTCCGGACCTACGACCCGAACGGCAACCTCGTCTCGATCGAGGACGCCAACCACCACGTGACGGCTTATGCCTACGACGCAGCCAACCGGCTCGTCGCGGAGACCTATGCCGATGGTTTGACCGTCAGCAAGGCCTACTACAAAAATGGCGGGCCCAAGTCGCGGACCGACCAGAACGGCAACACCAAGACGTTCCTCGTCGACGATGCCGGGCACCGGCTCAAGACGCTCTATCCAGGACCCGTCGAGGACGTCTTCACCTACGACCTCGGGGGACGCCTGACGAGCGCCGTCGCCGGTCAGTACGCCACGGGTTTCCCGGTGACACGCGCCTATGACCCGGCGAACCGTTTGGCCCTCGAGACCCAGGGGATCAAGTCGCTGGCGTACGCCTACGACCGCCGCTCCCTGAAGACGGTCCTGACGATGCCCGAGAGCGAGCAGATCCACTACGGCTACACGGGTCGAGGCGAGCTCCAGAGCGTCGAGGCACTCGGCACGACGTACCTGCAGGAGTTCTTTGATCCCGCAGGCCGCCTGGCGGTCAAGGCGTTCGACAACGGGGCTCTGACGAAGCTGACCTATGACGCGCGCGACCGGGTGACCCAGATCGCGCATACGCATGGGGCGACGGATCTCGGGACGCTGGCCTACACGTACGACGCGGAGGGCAACCAGCTCACCGAAGAGGACGTGACCTTCCCGAGCCGAAGCCAGAGCTTCGTCTTTGACGCGCTCGACCGGCTGGTGGACTGGCAGCGCGGACCGCTGCCGGGGCCGCCCACGAGCACCCAGATCTGGAGTCTGGATCCCGTGGCCAACTGGAACTCGACCACCATCGACGGCACCTTCGAAGGTTGCGTCCACGACGCGGTCAACGAGCTGATGAGCATCGGCCCGACGACCTTCCACTATGACTTCAACGGGAACCTGACCTCCGATGGAGTCTTCGACTACGTGTGGGACTTCAACGATCGTCTGAAGAGCGTGTCTCTGACCGGCGGTGGCCCGCTCGTGGCGGAGTACGCCTACGACGCCCTCGGCCGGCGCGTGATGCGCATCGACTACGTGACTCCCGAAGACCGGACGTACGTCTATGACGGCACCCAAGTCGTCCGCGAGTACACCCTGGCCTTCAAGCACGTAGCGACGTATCTGTACGGCAACACCATCGACGAGCCGATCGCCAAGGTCGACAAGAAGACGTACTACTTCCATCCGAACGCGCACTTCAGCCCGGCCCTCCTCACCGACCAAAGTGGCGGTGTGGTCGAGCGCTACGAGTACAACGCTTACGGGGAGGCAACGACCTTTGACGCGACTTGGGCGAATCCGATGGCAACCTCACGCTTCGGCAACCCGTACCTCTTCACCGGGCGCAGGCTCGATCCAGAGACGGGCCTCATGTACTTCCGCGCGCGGATGTACTCGCCGGAGATGGGGCGTTTTGTCAGCCGCGACCCCTCGGGTTACGTCGACGGCATGAACCTGTACCGCGGGTACTTCGTGCCGAACGGGACGGATCCGACGGGGACGCGCTGGGCACGAGTGCAGGGGACATACGACTGCGGTGGCACAAATGTGGTGATCTCGATGTGGGTCGAGTACCGGCCGTTCTTTGGATCTCCACTGTGCGAAAGCCCCATCGCGGATCCCCGCTATGGAGGCACCTGTCGGTGCAGGTGGTTGCTGGCGTATGGATGCCACGAGGTAACCTGGCCAACCTACTAGCTAATACATGAGCGCCCCCGCTCACCTGCATGGCGAGCGGGAGCCGCGGCGTACTGAGTCGCACTCCCTTCTTCAGAGCCGCTCAAGATAAGTACCGCACACGCGGGTCACCGGATGCCGAGTGCCGCCACGAGGACGGCGCGGCCAAAGTGTGTGGTACGTTTGTTGAGCGCAAGTGGAGAAGCGAGTGCGGCTCCGTACGACGCGCCTGGCCTAGTCGACGCAACCCCTTAATCCTCGTCATGAAGTCTCACCTCGTCCTCTGCGCACTGCTCCCCATCGCCCTCGTTAGCTGCGCTAGCGCGCCGGCTGATCCCGCGTTGATCGAGAGCGCGCCCGTGCCGGCCACGCTCGAAGTCGAGCGGCCCGCCGCCGATGGATGGGAGGCGGTCGTCGCGCTCGACACCGGAGACGTGGGCATCTGGACCGTGCTGGGTGTCGACATCGCGGACGACTGGGGTGGCCAGGAGGTCATTGCCGCCGACGACGAGGGGCGCGCCTGGCTGCTGGTTCCCTACAGCGGGCGGTGGACGGCCATGCCGGCGGTTCACGATCGCAAGTGGCTGGGTGCCCTGGCGATCGGCGACTTCGATCCCGACCACGCGGGGCGCGAGCTTCTGGCGGGCGGCGAGGGCGGCAACCTCTACATGGTCTCGTACTTTCTACAGGGAGGCGCCGATGTGCGCCGCGTCGCCGAGTTCCCCGGCGAGGAGATTCACACGTCGGTCGCAGGCGACTTCGATCTGGCGCACGCGGGCCCCGAGCTGCTTGTGTTCACGTCGCCGGGTGCGGCCTACCTGATGCGTGGCGACGACGTCGAAGAGCTCGGCACCACGAAGGGTCGCGTGCGCGATGCGCTGTTGCTCGAGGACGCGGCCGAGACGACCGTGCTGACCGCCTCGCGCAGTGGTGCTCTTGAGCGCTGGGTCTTTGGCGCGGTGCCGAATGGGCCCGCGCGCGAGGTCCTCTATCAAGCGAGTACGGGCATCGGGCGCCTCACGCGCCAAGCCGCGAATGGCCCCATCTACGCCGGCCTCGACGATGGGCGCATCCTGCGCATCGCGGCGTCCGCAACCGCGCCGTGGTCCTTCGAAGTGATTCACTCCGGCGAGCTCGGAGTGCGCGGTGTCGCCGCCGGCGATTTCGACGGCAGCGGCCTCGAGCAGGTTGCCTTCTGTGGTTATGACGGCAAGGTGCACCTGCTCAGCAAGAGCGACGCGGGCGCGTGGAACGACCTCGTCATCTATGACGACGAGGCCAAGCTGCACTGGCTCGCCGCAGCCGAGCTCGACGGCCGCAACGGCACATCCGAATTGCTATGCAGCGGCTACGGAGGCCGAGTCGTGCTGCTGCGTCGCCGCTAGTACGGAGCCACCTCTAAACGGATAGCTGTCAAGGACTAGTTCACCTAGCTCCTTCTGAAATGTAGATCGCGCTCGGTTGACGGCTCGAAGCCATTCACCTCTTCGGGCTCAATGTCCCATGTTGCT
>Ga0316206_1000973_pt1 | contig 29967 bp, 23 predicted proteins | sample 6monthpyrite_MG_FD_204942 | JGI IMG/M metagenome (GOLD analysis project Ga0316206, IMG submission 204942) | Microbial mat bacterial communities from mineral coupon in-situ incubated in ocean water Damariscotta River, Maine, United States -... | ecosystem: Environmental > Aquatic > Marine >... | reverse complement strand
CGACATAGTGGATATGAATATCCTGAACAATCTCCGCCCAATGTCAAGCCAAAACTGTGCATTTTAGGGTCTAGAGTTCCCCATGACCTCATTTTTCAACGAACTCTGGATGATCCTCACAGAATCCTCCCTCTGGCTGCTTTTCGGGTTCCTTCTCGCCGGGGTGGTCCATGTCCTCGTCCCCCGCGAGTGGATGTTCAAGCACCTCGGAGGCAAAGGGATCGTCCCGCTCATCAAAGCCTCGCTGCTGGGCATCCCGCTGCCACTGTGCTCGTGCGCCGTGATCCCCGTCGCCGCCGGGCTACGCAAGCAAGGCGCGAGCAAGGGCGCCAGCGCGGCCTTTGCGATTTCAACCCCTCAAACCGGCGAAGAATCCATCCCGCTGACATGGGGACTCTTCGGCCCCGTCTTCGCCCTCGCCCGCCCAGTCATCGCGGTATTCACCGGCTTGCTCGCGGGGATTCTTATCGACCTCACTCACCGCAACGAAGAGCACTCCCAGCCAAGAGAGACCATTGATGACCCCGATGCCATCGGGTTGTCGATCACCAACGCAGACGACGCCGGAGAAGCCATCGCCAAGGTCGAATCCAAAGCCACCGGCTCGTGCTGCTCATCCAAATCCGCACCGGGACCAAGCTCGTGCTGCTCGTCGAAACCCGAGCAACCCACAACTTCTTGCTGCTCTTCAAAATCAGAGCCAACGCCCGGCTCGTGCTGTTCTTCAGCCAAACCCAAAGAAGAGCCCGCCGGCTCTTGCTGCTCATCGACGCCTCAGAAAACGAACCTGGGTTTCATCGGAGGCACCCGCGAAGCCTTCCGTCACGGGTTCGGGATCATGCTCGTCGATCTGGCGATCTGGCTGAGTATCGGGCTCATCATGGCCGCCGTCATTGGTGCTGCCGTCCCTCCGGGGTGGTTTGAAGAACACATCGGCTCGGGGATCATCACCAAACTCGTGATGCTCCTCGTCGGCATCCCGCTCTACATCTGCGCGACAAGCTCGACCCCGCTGGCTTTCTCGCTCGTCGTCGCCGGGCTCTCGCCGGGCGCGGCGTTGGTGCTGCTCTTGTCGGGCCCAGCCACCAATGTCGCCACGATGAGTTGGCTCATCAAAGACCTGGGTATAAAGGCTTTGGTCATCTATCTCGCCGTGATCGCGGGCGTCGCGCTCGCTGCCGGCATGATTTTCGATCAGTTCTTCCTCGGTTTGATGCCCGAACTCTCCAAAATGGTCGCCCTGCACGAACACCTTGCCCCCTTGCTGAGCGTCAAAGGCATCGCGGCCGCCATCTTTATCATCCTGATGGCCTGGGCTCTGGGTATAAAGAGTCGGCAATGGATGAACAAAAAAGGCTTCGGTACAACCAAGCCCACCGCCAGCGGATGCTGTTGCTCAAACTAGCCCATGCGTCTCATCCCGCCCATCTGGCTGCTCGTCTCACTTATTGCGATCTACGCAATCGACCGCTTCCTCCCCGCCATCACCCTCTACGCCCGTCCGTGGACACGATTCGGGTACGCAGTCATGGTATTTGGATTCCTTATCGTCCTCTACTGCGCGACCCAGTTCCGCAAAAATAAAACCACAATCCACCCTGGCCATACTCCATCAACCCTGATGACCACAGGCATCTATCGCCTCTCCCGGAACCCAATCTATCTCGCGATGGCCATTATCCTTCTCGGAGCCGCCCTCACCACCGCTAACCTCGTCACTTTTCTCATCCCCTTCATCTTCATCGGCATCATCACCGAACTCTTCATCAAACCCGAAGAACGCATCCTCGCTCAAGAGTTCGGCGAGCCCTACGCCCAGTACCAACACCAGACCCGCCGATGGATCTGAGAGTCAACAGGGTTATTTCTCCCTTCCTCTTTTCTCCGCGCCTTCGCGTAATCTCTGCGTCCTTTAGTACAAAAAAACGCCCCAGATTCCTCTGAGGCGTTCAAATTATTATTCGTATGAAACTCAGCTTCGTTCAATCAAATCTGCCAGCAACCTCGCCCCAAACCCACTGGGCCCGGCACACATAAACTCGTTGTCCTTCTTGAGCGCATGCGTCCCGGCGATATCGAGATGCGCCCACTTGACGCCGTCCTCAACGAAGTGTGTCAAGAACGCAGCCCCCTGGATCGGGTGCGCCTCGCGGACCGGGGCCGAGTTGACGATATCAGCAATCGGCGATCTCATCATCGCGTTGTACTCGGCATGGTGAGGCATCCGCCACAGCGCCTCGCCCGTCGCATCGGCAGCCTCTTCGAGTTTGGCACGGACATCATCATCGTCGCACCACATCCCTGCGAAGACCGAGCCCAGCGCCACGACCACCCCACCCGTCAGGGTCGCAACATCGACGATATACTCGGGGTTCTCCTTCTCGCACGCCCAGCACAATCCATCAGCGAGCACCAACCGTCCCTCGGCATCGGTGTTGGTGACTTCGACCGTCACGCCATTGCGAAAGGTGAGCACATCATCGGGGCGGTACGCTTCATCACTGATCGAGTTCTCAGCGCTCATCAGGAGTGCGACGACCGGGCGATTGGGCTTGATGACATTGGCGATGATGTGCATCGCGCCGAAGACGCCACACCCACCGTCCTTGTCGCGTTTCATCCCGACCATTCCGCCGCCGACCTTGATCGACAAGCCGCCCGAGTCATAGCTCATCGTCTTGCCGACGAGCACAATCGGTTTCTTCGATTTTCCCCGCGTCGGTGTGTACTCAAGCCGAATCATGCACGGCTGGTTTTCCGACGCCTTGCCGACATTGATCAGCCCATTGAGCCGCTCGTCTTTGAGTTTATTGCCGCTGAAAACAGTGCACTTCATGTTCCCGCTCTTACGGGCCATCTTCTTGGCCTCGCCAGCGATCCACATCGGGGTGGCGATGTTGGGGGGCGTCTGCGAGAGCGTCCGCGCGATGTTGGTTCCCTCGGCAAACCCAAGCCCGCGCTCGACACCATCGTTGAATGCGTTACAGCACCCGTGCACCGCGAGCTTAGTCTGAGGCTTCAACTCGGTCGCCGAGCCTCGCAACGAATCAAACGACCACGATAACATCCCGAGCCCCTCGCCGACCATCGCGCCCGCCGAGAACGCATCAACCGCGTCTGCCTTTTTCAGCTTAGCCAGCGCGGGCATGATCTGGAAATCCACGCTGCCCGCCTGCGCCTTGCTCAGCGCCCGACCAACCGCCCCAGCAGCCTTGCGCAGCGATCCCGCTTCAAACCCATCTCGATTCCCAAGCCCGACGATCAACGCCCGCTCGAACCCGTTGGAATCGAACACCTCGACCACCGAGCCCAGGCTGCCGCTTGCTTCTTTGCGCCCGCTCGCCTTGACGAGCGACCCGTCGCCATCGAGGGCTTTGGTCTCGGTATTGAGTTTTTCGCCTATGAACTGCCCGACGACAAGCACGCTCGCCTTGCCTCTGGACGCCACTTTGATCGATTCAAACATGAGCACAACTCCATGAAATGGGTGGTTGATCGGTATCTGAGAAAAGTGAACAGCAACGCTGCCATCCATTAGAGAGCCTATCGCCGTGCCTTGCGTTCTTCAATCAACGCCTTGGCTTCGCCCGCGATATAAAAACTCCCCAAGAGTAGGATCAGATCATTGCCCGCCGCCGCCCGCGCCGCGTCGTTGATCGCTTCTTTGACACTCGCCTTCGATTCTCCCATAACATTGTGCGCCGAAGTAAACCTTCCGAGCAGCTCGTCCGGATCCATCGCACGCGGGTTCCCGGACGCCTTGGTAAAGAGCACCTTGTCCGCACCGCGATCAAGCTCCTTGAGCATCAATCCCACATTCTTGTCCATCGCGCACCCGAAGATCACAATCAGCGAGTCGTAATCGAGATGCGCCCCCGCCGCACGGAGCGTCTCGCGGACGCTCTCTGGTGTATGTGCCCCATCGATTACGATCCGTGGGTTGGTGTGGATCTCTTCGAGCCGACCGTGATGGGCGATCTGCTCGAGCCCCGCCGACACCATCCGCTCGTGGAGATCAAAACCGCCCGTACGAAGCTCGATGATGATCGCGAGCACCAAGCCGCAGTTGTCCGCCTGGTGCATCCCCATCAGAGGCACCGACATATGCTCGAACCCATCTCGCTCGTGCCCGACACAGATCCGCGCGTGCGGGCCCTTGCATTCGCCAGACTGGAACCGACGCGAATACTCGATCTCCTGACCCAAGAACCGGATCGCCGAACCGCTCGCCTCGGCGTGCTCGCGGAAGATCCGCTCGACTCCTTCGCTCTGGGTAGTCGAGATCACCACAACTCCCGGCTTGATGATCCCCGCCTTCTGGGCCGCGATCTCTTCGAGTGTCTCGCCCAGAATCTGCGTGTGCTCGAGATGGATACTCGTGAGCCCACAGACCCTCGGCGACACCACATTCGTGCAATCAAGCTTGCCCCCGATCCCCGTCTCGAGCACCACCAGATCCACCGCCTCTTGAGCGAAGACCACCAGCGAGAGCGCGGTCAAAAGCTCGAAATAGGTCGCCGCCCCGTGCGCCTTCTCGATGCGCTTGGCCGCATCTCGGCACTGCGCCAGCACCCGATCAAAGGCTTCCTCGCCAACGGGGTGCCCACCGATCCGGACCCGCTCGCGCACATCGACAAGGTGCGGGCTCGTGTACACCCCCGTAGTGTACCCGCACGCCTCGAGCGTACACTCGAGCATATTGCACACGGATCCCTTGCCCTTGGACCCCGCGATATGCACGATCTCGAGCCCCTCGTGCGGGTTATCCAACTCTTCGAGCAACGCACGCATCCGATCGAGTTTCCAGACCTCGCTGTCCACCTTTTCCGGGCGGACGCGCTCGACATTGATCCGTGAATCAAGAAACTCGACCGCGGCCTGGTGATTCACAAACGCGCCACGCTCGGTGTTGCCCCGGCGTTTAGATCGTGTGGAAGATTGACGGCGCCTCGCAGAGGCGTCGGCCCCCGAAGGAGATGGTGTGGTCATGCACTAATCCTAGCGAGTTTCATCCTCAACGCAATAAGAATATCTTGAATCTGCACCCTCAGCCTGATCTTTATCGGGCTCGCCCGTGCCCGGGCGCGCTCAGTGCCGGTGCGCTTCGATCATCAGCGCCTTCATCTGTGACACCGCGTTCTTGAGCCCTACATACACCGACCGACACACGATCGAGTGTCCGATGTGCAGCTCGTCGATCCCCTCCATCGCCGCGATCAGATGCACATTATGATAGTTGAGCGCGTGCCCAGCGTTGAACCGCATATTGGCTTCGACGATCCGCCTCCCGGCATCCTGAACCATCGCGATCTGGGTCTGCAACTCCTCACGCCGAAGATCCCCCCCGCATTGGGCAAAGGCGTGGGCATAGGGCCCGGTGTGCACCTCACATACATCAAACCCGACCGCCGCCGCCGCTTCGACCTGACGGATATCGGGATCAATAAAAGCGCTGACAATCATCCCCCCGTCCTTGAGCCGCGCCACCACATCACGCATTGAATCCATCTGCCCCTCCACATCGAGTCCGCCCTCGGTCGTCACCTCTTTGCGTCCCTCGGGCACCAGCATCGAGGTGTGAGGCCCGATCTTGCGCGCAATTCCCACCATCTCGTCTGTCGCCGCCATCTCTAGATTCAGCTTCACCTTCACAAGCCGGGCCAAAAGCTCGACATCCCGGTCCTGGATATGACGCCGATCCTCACGCAGATGCACCGTGATCCCATCCGCCCCGCCCAACTCAGCCTCATGCGCCGCCCGCACCGGGTCAGGCTCGCCCCCGCACCCCGTCTCCCCGGCGTACCGCGACTGACGGAGCGTCGCCACATGATCGATATTGACTCCAAGCTGAACCAAGGAGGATGATAGGAGAGTCTTCATCCAATAGCCCCCCTACCTCCGCACCCGCGCGATCGCGCGATCGAGCAGCTTGAGCTGATTGCCTTTGAGCGTCGGACGCAGCGCTTCGAGCACGCCCACCGCGTTGTCTACCGATCGTTTCCGCATCGCCATCGCCAGATCCTCCGCGTCCTGGATCGCCTGGGACTTGCGGATATTGGATCGCAGGAGGGCCTCGATCCGCCCCCGCTCTTCAAAGTCAGAGTTCGCCCGCGCCAACAGATAAGGCGACGCAAGCCAGAGCAGATCCTGCATCAACGGGTCCTTTCGCCCTGCTGCATCGAGCCGCTCATACGCATCGAGCATCCTGGTATATTCGCCCCGACGGAACAACGAAGGGATCGAGACCAGCGCAACCTCGGGGGCGAACGCTTCGGGCTTGTCCTTCATCAACGCAATCGCCAGCCGCGCTGCGCTCTTGTCATGCCCAAGCATCACCAGATCAATCATCCCGCCGAGATAGTCGCCGTCCTTGAGCCCATGCTTGGCGCGCTGTTCGATATCGATCGAGCCATCAATCTTGATCTCCCCGTCCACCCGCCGCCCCGCCGGGCCCAAAGTCACCAGCGGATCACCCAGCACCGTGATCTTCCACGCGTCCCCGCTATCGAAGTGGATCGCGGCTGCGAATGCCATCGTCCCCCCGAGCCGCCGCGCGATCGCAGGCGTGGGCACAAACCCGCCAAGGAACGGTTCGTCGACCGAACCGGCATAGACAAACACCCCCCGTTCGAGCAGCCGCCCCCCCACCGTTTTGCGGTTCATCGGGCTCTGGAGCGAGAATGAATGCACAATATGCAAAGCCGTCGGCACCTCAAGCATCGGCATGTGCCCGGGCTTGCCCTGCCCGTCCACCACCCCGGGCAGATCAAACACATTCGACGCCCCCTTCGAGTTCATCAAGAACAGCACCGCAGACCCGGCTGCGATATCACGATTGTCCGGCGCATTGGCGATCGACTCGCCCACAGGGCGCACCATCCGAAGCTTCCAGTCCTTGAGCGTGTACCTCGGCTGATCGTGAACCTCGACCTCGAGCCCCGCCTCGGTCAACGCCTCGCCCGCCTGGGTCCCGTCGTACTGCCCCCAGGGCTGCTTCTGCGAATATCCATCCCACACGAACCCCTCGTCGAGACTCAAGAACAACGCGCACATCGCCTGATACACCCCGCGCGACTCATTGCCGATGATCTGACCGCACCACGCCCACCGAGTGCCTCTGGCTTCTCGGCGTCCGATCCGATCCGTCGTCGAGAGCCGATCCCGAGCGCCCGGGCCGGTCTTGATGAGCGTCCCCGTATTGAGCGCCAGCGTGATTGCATCGATATCGTCGCCGATCGTTTCCCACGAGCGTCCGCTTGCCCGCGCCCCGCGTTCGATCGCCAACTCGAGCGTGTCCGCGTCAAATGCGCTCAGCGGCGAATAGACCGAACTCTTGGGTTTGGTCACAAATACGGGCGGCGCAAGCCTCCCGGCGCACAGCGCCAGCGCCGCCGCCCATGATTTGTCTTCGACATCGAGCACCACAATCCCCGGGCTCACGATCCCCTCATCGCTCAGATCTTCCAGTGCCTTGCGCCAGTCTGCCTTCTTCTCATTGATCGCCTTGCTCAAAGCCCGATTAAAAACTGCTTCCTTCTGATCCCGTTCACCCGTCCACCGCTCATCGCCGCTGCCCTCGATCCGGAGGACCCGCTCGGGCGCAAACGCCCGCACAAAGCGTGCGATGTCCTCGCGCGACGCGACCGACCCGTCGTCCCACAAAATCGGGAACCGCACCGCGCCCTCCCAGTTCGAGATCGCATAGAGATAGCTCGACGCATCCTCAACAATCACCACCGTCGGCACGATCATCTGGACACGGCGCAAGAGGTTCGCCTTGAGCCCCGCGCGCCGAATCTCTTCCTGATCCTCGATCTGTGCAAAGATCTCGGGCAGCGTCCCCGACATCGTTGGGCTCGCCTTGACCTCTCTGGGCTTGGGCACAATCAGCACCGGATCGTCGCTGCCCAGATCTGCCTGAGCGATCGCGCCCCGCCCAACCAAAGCGAGCAGAGAACAGGCACACACAACTAGCAAAGAACGATCTTTCATCCCCCATCCTACGGCCCTCCCCCCAAGATGTTCAGCGCATACACTCCCCTCTATGCCCAGTATCGACCAATCCGGGTTCATCAAAGCCGTTGACAACGCCAGAGTGACCCGTCATCACGCCCTACGCATCGTGATCCCCGTCGCCATCCGCGTGCTCGCAGACCAGCTCACCCCAGTGCTCGCCTACCGTCGGCTCGTCTCAAGCGATCAGCGCACCGCCCCCTCCTTTCTCCTCGAATCCGTCGAGGGTGGCGATCAGCAAGGACGCTACTCGATCCTCGGTGCCCACCCCGCGATCGAACTCGTCGCCATCGCCAACGAGACCACCGTCACCAACCACCACACCAATAAATCCATCACCACCGACGAGCCTGACCCGCTCGATGCGTTGCGAACGCTGAGCAAGGACTGGCACCTCGTCGTCCCCCAGACATCGCGCGATGCGCATCTCCTCCCTGAGTGCATTCTCGGCGGCTGGTTCGGCTACGCCGGCTACGACTCGGTTCGCTACGCCGAGCCCGCCAAGCTCGCCCTCGAACACGCCCCGCCGGATGATCGCAACCTCCCGGAGGTCTCCTTCGGGTTCTACGACCAACTCGTCATCTTCGACCACGCTGATAAACTTGTGTACCTCGTCAAGCTCGTCTTTGTCGATCCCGATGACGATCCATCGACCCAATACACCAATGCCCTGACCGATCTCGACCTGCTCGCCGCCCAGGTCCAAGAGCACTCCAAGCCCCTCCCGCTCGGGCGCGTCGCCACGATTGAATCGACATCAACCAACGCTGCGATGCCCTGCAACATCACCCAAGAACGCCACGCCGAGATGATCGCCAAAGCCAAGGACTACATCAAAGCCGGCGATATCTTTCAGGTCGTCCTCGGGCACCGCTTCGAGCGCCGCGCCAACGCCGACCCCTTCGATGTCTATCGCGCCCTCCGCGCGGTCAACCCCTCGCCCTACATGGTCTATATGCAGACCCGTGGGTGCATCCTCGTCGCGTCAAGCCCCGAGATCCTCTGCCGGGTCCGCAGAGACGCAGACCAGCACCTCATCGTCACCAACCGCCCACTCGCCGGCACGCGAAAGCGAGGCAAGACCACCGCCGAGGACCAAGCCCTCGAACTTGACCTCCTCGCCGATCCCAAAGAAATCTCCGAACACTCGATGCTCGTCGATCTCGGACGCAACGATGTCGGTGTCGTCGCGGTCCCCGGCACCATCGAGCTCTCCAAGCTCATGTCCATCGAGCGCTATTCACATGTCATGCACATCTCGTCCACCGTCACCGCCCAGATCCGCGAAGGGCTCGATTGTTGGGATGCACTCCGCGCCGCACTCCCAGTCGGCACCATCTCGGGGGCACCAAAGATCCGCGCCATGCAGATCATCGACGAACTCGAAGCCGTCCGCCGGGGCCCCTACGGCGGCGGTCTCGGGTGGGTCTCGCTCGATCAGGAAATGGACATCGCCCTCGCCCTGCGCACCATGGTCGTCCCCATCGAGCGCTACGACGAATCAAACGAACATGGACGGTGGGAATACCACATCCAAGCCGCAGGCGGGATCGTCGCCGATTCGCTTGCCGATCTTGAGTTCAAAGAGACCGTCAACAAAGCCGCAGCGCTCGGCGCCGCGATTGATCTGGCGATCAGGGCCTTCGACTAGCACCCAATACCCTGCCGAGCTACGCCACCAATGAGTGGAGGATTGTCGTTGACCAAGGCGAGGTCCACAGGAAGACCACGACGAGCACATACCCAGCGCCCCCAAGCCGATAGATAGAACGCTGGGAGATATGACGCCGGAATAACTCGTGCTCATAGATCCGGCTGAGCATTGTGGGGGCCTTGAGCTGATCTTCAGGCTCGGGCGTGTACACCAGATGGAAGAGCTTCTTGTCAATAAAATAGAGGATCGGCACCGCGCTCATCGCCATCGCGACGAGCATCATCACCAGCTCAAGGCTGCCCATTGCCAAGAGCTGATTGTCCTGCACACGGATCGATGTACCGCCACCGATCTGGGTGATCGCCCGGGAATAAAACACCTGATCCACACCCGTCCAGAATACCCGCGCCGCGGTGAATACAGTGGCGAGCACGACGCATACCCCCGATCCGAGCGCGAGGATCGAGACAAACCGACCCCGAGGCACAACCCGGAAATCAATCTGGCGATGTCCCCAGAGCGAGATCGAAGAGACAAGATAAAGCACCGCGAGGAACATCACCACAAGCACCACCGGCACGCGGAGATCAACCCCCGCGCGCAGCGCACGCTCAGGCGATTGCATATACGGCGCAGTCCCCAAGAGATACCTCGGCGCCGGTCGAGCCTGCACAAGCGACACCATCGAACCCTCGCCCGAAGTGGCAAGCCGAGAGTGATCGGTGTACCCGTTGGGAAGCACCCGCCCCACCCGATCCCCCATCTGGTGGATCGAGTGATAGACCGTTGGCATCATCACCACGCGCTGGGCGCCCAAGATGACCACAACCATCCCGACGGAGAACAACGCGTACAGACAATATCTAGAGAATCGAGACATCCTTGCTCCTCTCCGATCGCCCCCGGTGGGAGCGAAAAGAGAGGACCATACTGGTCGGTTGGCTCGCATCAGGGGAATGCCGGCGAATCTGGGCAGTTCTCAATATCGTACCAATATTCGGTACGCTCGATGACAACATCATAAGCAATCGGATTTTCCGCACTTCCTTCTGTACAGTCGACACAGTTATTGTCCGGGTCTTCGCCCCACTGCCAGTACAAATGGTGCTCAAGACGGCTGTATTCGCACCGGATTCGCCCATCGGGCATGTTGTTTTGATAGACCGTCCAAGGGCCCAAGGTTACCATCCGCTCAGCCCGGACGCACACACACGGGGCGCACACGCTCGAAGTCGATCGCATGCAATCGAGCGTCTCCTTGGTCGCCTGGTTCATCCCCACGCTCGCCCCGGCGGTGCCATCGACGAGCAGGTCAGACATCCCCGGAGCCACCGGATACCCGATATCAGCGAGCAGATCGATCATCGGATCCGGATCCGCAAGCGCCCCAGCCGCGTCGGTCAATGGATCACCCGAGAGAAACCCTTTGACCACAAGCCCATCAATCCCGCCATCGACACTCTGATTGATCGCGGTATCGGCAGCCAAAGACTCCTGATACATCAAAAAGGCGATCGAGGTGTCGCTGGCACCATTGAGGATAAGATTGTTCGCTTTGTCATAGATAGCAACTGGCTCGAACGCCCATACCGCCCAATCGTCGTTGGGGATGGATTCAAACCAGAGCCTGCGGATATTGCCCACCGCAACCTCAACACGAGGAATCCCCCAAAACCCCATTACTTGTCCAGAATCATCCAAAATCTCCACAAGATTCCAACCACCGAACGAATACACATGTGAAGTATTCGTGGTTGATTGGGCCTGGGCAGACTGGGATCCGACACAGAGCATGACCAAAACAATGCTCACCACTTTCAAAGATCGCGCGTCCATTCTCATGAGAATCGTCCTCCATATGGGCATCATCGCCACTGGGAGATTCTCATAAATCCGGTCTCTGTCAAGAAATAAATTGCGATTGGACAATATTGGTCAAAAAAAATGAAAAAAGACCAAGCCAGCTTGGTCTTCGTGGTGCAGTTCACACAGAGTCGAGTTGTTCCTCGTCTACTCATCCAGGCGAGGAAACAAGCTGGCCATTCTCGTGATGAAGATCATCTTTGAGATGCTGAGAGGGCTTGAACGAGCAAGTGGTGCTCTCAGCGATCTGGATGGGCTGTTTGGTCGCCGGGTTCATCCCCACACGGGCGGCACGGTGTTTTTTGGTGAAAGTGCCGAATCCGCTGATCGCGACCTTTTCTTCGGTTTTGAGCCCATCTGAGATGGCATTAATGACGGCTTCGATCACTTTGCCCGCTTCGGACTTGGAGCTTTCAAGCTCGGAAGCGACCGCTTCGATCAGATCTGATTTGTTCATCGTTGAGCCTCCATGCTGTGGACATGTCTGGAAACATACATCTAAGGAAACAACGCCGATGGAGATGAATGGCTGATCCCAGGCGAACAAACCACCCATCGGCCCCGATTGGCCAATCGCTTGAATTTCCCTGAAAAATCCACAGGTTATCACGATCCACCCCCTCAAATCAACCCACAAACGCACATCGTGCACGCTCAGAATCGACTCTATACTCCATTTCAATGCCCGCAACACCCCGCCCGATCATCCTCCTCGCAGAGCCCATCGCACCCACGCCGCTCGATTGGCTCAATGAACGAGCATCCGTTATCGACGCCACCAATCTCGATCGAGAGGCCCTCCTCGATCGTCTCGACGATGCCCACGCCCTCATCGTCCGCACCTACACCATCGTTGACATTGCCCTCCTCGACGCTGCACCCAACCTCCGCGTCGTCGCCCGCGCGGGCGTCGGGCTCGACAACATCGACCTCGACGCCTGCCGTGCACGCGACATCACGATCGTCCACACCCCAAGCGCCAACACCGGAGCCGTCGTCGAATATGTCACCTCGATGATCCTCAAAGCCCTCCGCCCGATCGCCCCGCTCGAAGATTGTCCGAGCCCCGACCGCTGGCATTCGCTGCGTGAACATGCCATCACGCCGCGCTCGTGTGTCGATGCCCGCCTCGGGATTGTCGGTTTGGGCAAGATCGGCACCAAGCTCGCCCATGTCGCCGGTGCACTCTCGATGGACACTGTCTACACGGATCTGTGCACCATTGACAATCCGCCACCAAACGCCCGCGCCGTTTCACTCAGCGAACTCGCCGTGACAAGCGACATCGTCTCGATTCATGTCGATGGACGCACATCCAATCGCCGCCTCATCAATGCCGACTTCTTCAACATGCTCAAGCCCGACGCGATCTTCATCAACACTTCGCGAGGCTTCGTCGTCGATCCCCATGCTGCCGCCGACTTCGCCACCGCCAACCCTGACGCGACCCTGAGCCTCGATGTCCACGACCCTGAGCCCATCGCGCCCGATTCGCTGCTCTTCGATCTTCCCAATGTCATCCTGACCCCGCATATCGCCGCCGCCACCGCCTCAGCCAAAGAAGCCATGAGCTGGGTCGTCCGCGACCTGCTCGCCGCGCTCGATGCCGGCCCGAATCCCTCGTCCCTTGTCCCTAGTCCCTAGTCCCTAGTCCCTTTATTCTCCGATCATCGACCCCGTCGTGATCGCTCCATCGCGCCCAACCTTGACCCAGATCCCGCCTCGATCAGCGGTCGTCCGCCACACCCGCCCCGGGCGCACCGAGTCCCATCGGGGATCGTCGAGTCGGCTCGGGCTCGTCGACTGGAGCACTACTTTCGGATCAAGCCATCGGACAAACCCATACGCCGCCGCCCGGGCACTGCCGTGATGCGCCAGCTCAAGGATGTCCGCGTGGAGATCCGGATACCGACGCTCGATCGCGTCCATCGCCGCCCCCTCGATATCACCGTCGAGCACCACCGTCCGCCGGGTATCGCCCTGACCGACATCGATCCGCACCACCACCGAGGTGTCATTGCCCTCGAGCCCATCAAGCTCCGCCGGGTTTGGCCACAAACACACAAGCCGAGCCCCACCGATGTCCAGCGTGTCCCCGATCCCGATTTCGAGGATCTCAACACCCATCGCGCGGAGTTCCCCGGACACCGCGCCCCACGCCGATGACGGCTCCTCAACCATCCGTCGGCTCACCCACACCCGCTCAAGCCCCACCACGGGCGCCAGATCAACAAGCCCGTTGAAATGGTCCAGGTTATCGTGGGTCACAATCGCATCGCCGATGTGCACGAGCCCTATCCGCCGAGCCGCCCGCGCAGCCATCTCACCCACCCTTCGATCGAGCGACCCGCAATCCCAGATCAATCCCTCCCCCTGCGATTGAACCAGCACACACGATCCATCTCCGACATCGAGCATGTCGATCCGAAGCAACGCCGGTTCCCGCATCATCCTCGAAATCATCGGCGCTGCGAACACCCACACGATCAGCACTGCACCGAACATCGCGGTCCGCTTGGTCCGCACCTTCCATCGTCGGCTGACGATCAACACAATGAATACCGTGGCCGCGAGTGTCCACACCGCCCCGACCTCGCCCACCCGCACCGACGAATAGGGCAGCCCATCGACCCACCCAACAATGGATGCCACGAGCGAGCCTATCCAATCCACTGCCCCGATCGTGTGCCCCGCCCACCCCGGTGCCATCACCCCGAGCCCGATCTGCATATACCCGAGCACCATCAGCACCATCACCATCGGGATCAACACCAACGATACCAGCGGCGCATAGAGACTCACCACGCCCACATGTAGCGAGATCGTGGGCATCGCCACAGCCCACGCCGCGAGGTTGACCTTGAACGCCTCGACCGCCCCGCGCCCGACTCTGCTGAAGAACCCATTCCGCACCGGCGCACACGCCATCGTCGCGTTCATCCGATCGAGCAGCGTGCGATGCTTTGTATCCGAGAGCACGATGAGCAACCCCGTGATGCCCATGCTCAGCTGATACCCGAGCGAGAACACATCCATCGGGCGCCAGATCAATAGCCCGACCCCCACCCACGCCAGCACTGTCAAGCGGTCGTAGCGCCGACCGACTCCGCCGGCGAGGAGCACCGCAGCCACGATCACCCCCGCCCGCACGATCGGCGGGCGCATCGGCACGACCAGCATCCCGAGCACCAGGATCGCGATGATGATCCCTGTCTCGATCCGCGCGTGCTCGCCGATGAGCCGGAGCAGCACCACCGCCATCATGATGACCAGCGCCAGATGAAACCCCGAGATCGCCAGAACATGCGCCACGCCCACCCGCTGGAAGGTGCTGTACACCTCGCCAAAGCTCGGTTCGCGCTCCCCGAGCAACAACGCCCCCTCCATCGCCCGTGTTGGATCGACCGCCTCGCCATCGAGCCCGAGGGCCCCCATCGCCCGCCGGCGCAGCGCCGCACGCATGGCCCGCACCTTCCCTATCGCTGCCGAGAACCCGTCGTCGTGTCCGAGTACGCCGATCATCGACTCATCGCCGACTACGATGCTCCCGACCCGGGCGCTCTGGGCACCCAGCGCCGCCCAGTCGGGCTCGCCCAGGTTCCGCGCCCGTCCATTGGATGCAAACATCCCGATGAGATTCACCTGATCGCCCGCCCGGACTCTCCGCGTCGAACCATCACCGAACGAATCGGGAACGATGAGCCGAACGATCCCCGAAGCGTTTGTCCATGTGCCTCGTCCGCGGGTATCGGCGAGATAGACCGCGTCGATCTTGAGCCGGCTCTGCGTCCGCGTGGTCGCCCACATCGGCGGATCGCCCGCCTGTCGTTGGTACACCCGTGTGCGGACCGGATCGAGGAGAATCCCAGTGAGTTCGACCGGGACCCGCTCATCGAAACGGTGTTCGACACCAAGGATCTGATCGAGCCAATCGGCGGGGCGTTCTTGGACCCGCAGGCTCATCCACCCGCCGCCGAGGGCGATCACCGCCACGACCATCGCCCAAGCAGTAAACCTTCGACGGAGCACAATCGCCAGCGCGACGAGACCGCTGGCAGCGCTCATCCACACCACCGAAGTCACGCTCGGCTCGAGCGAACCGAGTATCAGTCCAGCGCACAGCGCTCCAAAGACCACGAACGCCCGCAGGCGTGCAAGATGTACACCCGATCCATCCACCGTCCTGTTGTACTCGCAATCGTCGTGCGCTGCGCCGATGCGGACACCAATAAACACCCCCACAAAGCGAGGGTCGCTCAGCGGGGGTGTTTCGAGGGCACAAGATTGGGTGTATCTAGAGGACGATCACTTAGTTGACCGAACCAAGGAGATCATCGAAATCGCTGGCAATGTCGATGGTGATACTCTTACCGTCCTCATCAGTGATCCGTGTATTGTTTTGAAGCTTGTAGTTGTTCCCGAAATCGAGATGGAAATCGCTCCCGGTGTGCGCGTTGGCGCTCCACCCCGGATCGTTCGTTCCAAAGTAGTACCCGTCGATCCCCGCGGACTGCACGATCAATCGCCCGCGCGGACGAGCCGGATAGATATCCTCGAACTGGGCCGTCTCGAGCGTGTCCCCCGAGCGGAGCACATAGTACGACGGGCTGGCGAGCAGTGTGGTCAGCGTCCGGATGCGGTCCTTGTTGGCGACCGGGGCGTTCTGCTCATTCTGCTCGCTCAGCGAACTGAACGCATACTCATTGCGCCCGGAGTCTCCGACGGAGGTTGTGTTCGTGCCATAGAACGCATTGTTCGACGCGAGGTAGAACCACGCCGAGCCGTTGTTGGGCCCAGAGGTGTCCGATGCAACGGTGGCGAACTGGCGGTAGACACTGATCGACGATCCGGTGTTGGGATCGATCGACCCGCGAGAGCTCTCGTCCTGCACCCACGCGAGCATCGGGTTGCCGAACGAATCAACCACATCGGGCATCAGGTGCTGCCCGTCAGCATTCGTCCCGGGGGGGAACTGCTGGCCGCGGGTGTGATCCATCACCTTGAAGAACTTCTTATCTGGCGCAAAGTATGCACCCGAAGATCCGATCAGGTTGATATTGACGATCACCGCGTCGTCGAGGGTGTTGTCGAATGGGGCAATGGCGATGATCCCGCCGTCGGGATTCAGAGCGGGGATATTCGGGGCGTTGTCGCCGCGGCGACCGAGCACCGCGTCTGAGCCGCCGAGTTCGAGCATTACATTTTCCATCGCCGACATCCCGGCGAGCATATTGGCGTTGGATCCCATCTCGAAGGGCGAGAAGTATCCGGGCATCCGAGACCCGTTGTCGTTAGAGAACGACGACACCGCGTTGGTGAACGCGTTGATCTGGCTCGTTGTCCCCGCCTTGCGCCCCGCCTTGCGGGCCCCATTGAGCGCCGGGAGCAAAATCCCCATCAATACCGCGATGATCGCGATGACCACCAGCAGCTCGACGAGCGTAAAACCAACCCGGGCGCACCGGGAAAAACCCGTGCCCGCGTGGCGAGATCTGATCTCTGAGAGTTGGATCGACATACTTTCTCCGACTGCTTTAATTGCAGATTTTTGTTTCTTCGTGCGTGCAAACCATCCCCACCGCCAAGCAATCGCTCGGCGTCGACCCCACCACTATACGACCCAACTCCCCCCGCGGATGCTCGAAAGACACCAACAAGCATTTCTCAATACTCCGACGACGAGAACGAGCAACACAAACAAACACCGCCCAAATATTCTGCCCGCCCGTTCTACCCCACCATGAACCAGAGCAGGATCACAATTAACACAAACACACCCAAAACCACCCACAAGGACAACGATTTGGGTGCTTCTCCCAGATACCACCCGCATTTGGGGCATATTTCCGATTGATCGTAGATTGATGCCCCGCAGTTGGGGCAATCATCGAGTTCAGATCCGAACGAATCAAGATCCTGCGCCGAGGGCCCTTCGGGGTCGAGCCCCTCGGAAAGATCCCAATCTTGGTCAAACTCGTGCTGATCGCGGGTCATAGCAGATTCTATACGCACAAACCACCAACCAGACTCGATTGACCCGCCGATAAGTCCGATGATTCCACCATGCAAATCGGCAGCTTCGCCAACTTCAACTTCGGGCTCCGCGCTCTGAGCGACAACCAATCCCTCGTCGCCCAGTCGCTCGAACGCCTCGCCACCGGCAAAAAGATCAACCGCGCCGCCGACGATCCCTCCGGCATCATCGCTGCTGAAGAACACAAGGTCCGCATCTACTCGATCAACGCCGAACTCAAAGCCCTCGCCCAGCAAGAAGGATTCCTCGGTGCCAAGGAGGGCGGGCTCTCGGTCATTAACGAGCAGTTTGAGCAACTCAACGGGCTTGTCGTCGCAGCCGCCAACCTCGCGGGCAACTCACAAGAAGAACAAGACGCGATCAAGCTCGCGATCAACTCGGTGCTCGGCTCGATCAACCGCATCGCCTCGACCACCACCTACAAGGGTCAGCAGATCCTCAGCGAATACACCCTCGCCGCCTTGGGGAACAATCCCAACGCACCCCAGTTCAATATCGATCCCAACGCAGATCCCGATGCAGAGGATCAGACCCCCAAGACCCTCGCCAACCTCGCCGAACTGGCCTTCGAGGACCCCGAGACCGCCCAGAAGCTCGCCCAAGGCGCGACCAACCGCATCGCAACCGCCCGCGCGGGCATAGGGATCAACATCAAAGAGATCGATTCTAAACGCTCCGTGCTCTCCGAAGAACTCATCAACCTGAGCGAATCGCTCTCGTCGATCGAGGACACCGACTTCGCCGCCGAGGCGTCCAAGCTCGTCCGCGCCCAGATACTCGAGCAGGCCTCGATCGCGGCCATCTCGATCAACCGCCAGAGCGCCCAGCAAGTCCTCGGCTTGATCCAGGGGGCCGCCGACATGGGCAAGCAGATCGCCGCCCGCGGCTGATACTGTGCGCAGGTTATCGGCATCTCCATCTTCACCAACTCGCCTCACCCGGTGCGCATTGATGGACATGTCCGCGCCGGCTTGCATCTCAAGAACGCCAAATGCACCCTTGATCCATGTCCAGTATCAACACCGCCTCGTCGCTCTTGACCCTCTCGAATCTCAACATCAACCAAGGCTCAGCGTTCACCGCCCTCGAACGCCTCGCCACCGGGCGAGCGATCAACCGGGCCGCCGATAACCCGTCGGGGGTCATCGCGGTGGGCAACTTCGTGGCCCGTCTCGAATCGATCCAGGCAGAGGTCACGGTCTCTGAGCGAAACTCATCCAACCTCGACATCAAGGACGCGACGCTCGGCGCCTCGCTCAACACACTCGACGATCTCGGTGCGCTCGTTCTTCAGGGATCGAGTGAAGGCGGGCTCACCTCATCGGAGATGGGTGCCATCGAGACCCAGATCAACGGCGCCCTCGCCGGCATCGACAGCCTCGCCTCGTCGGCGGGCATTGATGTGCTCTCCGATGTCACCACCGAGATGGTCGTGGGCACCGACGAGACCACCGGCGATCCGATCACCGAGACCGTCTCGCTCTCGGATCTCTCGCGTGTGCTCGAGACCGACCCGGCCGCCGCCCAGGCGCTTGTTGATGGCGCCCGTGATGCGGTGCTCACCCGCCAGGGCGAGATCGGCACAGAGCAAAGGGCCGAGGAATCCGACCGGCGTGTGCTCCGCGAAGAGCAGATCAACATCGCCCGCGCCGCTTCGCAGACCCGTGACGCCGACTACGCCCGCGAGAGCTCGGCGCTGATCCGCTCGCAGGTACTTACTCAGGCATCGGTCTACACCATCCTTGCCCAGCGCCAGAGCGCACAGACCGTGCTCGGCCTGCTCAACATCAACGCCTGAGCGCCCGCACAACCGGACCCCGAGACGCAACCAACTTGTCATTTGACAAGTTTTTTTATCGACTCAATTCCATACTCTGAGCAGTCCCAGCGGGTGTGGATATTCCCTATGGTGTCGCCAGGCTTTGGCTCAACCCCGAGCATGGTCAATGCCTGACGCGGAGTATCCCCTGCACAAGCCCCGCGCCATTACCCCCGGCGCGGGGTTTTTTCTACGCACGCCCGCTCTACACTCCACCCACATGCTCCCAAACCCCACACGCGTGCTCGTCTTCACCGACACCCTCGCCGACATCAACGGCGTATGCCGATTCATCCAGAACATCGCACAGACCGCCCACGACACCAACCACGCCCTGAGCGTCTATACCTCCACACGATTGAAGATGCCCGCGGTTGACAATGTCGTCAACTTCACCCCCGCACTGGCGATGAAGATGCCCAAATACGACACGCTCGATCTCGCTGTCCCCCCCGTGATCTCAATGCTCAGAGCCGCCGACGAGTTTCGACCCGATGTCATCCATATCTCGACGCCCGGGCCTGTCGGCATGGTCGGGATGCTGGCGGCCAAACTCATGCGCGTCCCAGTCGTCGGCGTTTACCATACCGACTTTCCAGCCTACATCGACGAACTCTTCGACAACCGATTCTGCTCGTGGATCTGTCGATCACAGATGAGCATCTTCTACAAGCAGTTCCGCGCCGTTTTCTCGCGCAGCGCCGACTACGCCGATCGGCTCGTTGAACGGGGCATCGACAAGAGCCGACTCGTCTGGCTCAAGCCCGGGTTCGACAACACCCGCTTCGATCCGACCCTGCGCGATCCATCTATCTGGGACGGATTCGGGGTTCAACGCGATTCGATCAAAGCCATCTACTGCGGGCGCATCAGCACCGAAAAGAATCTCCCGATGCTCGTCGACATCTGGCCCAAAATCCGCCAGCGCGTCAAAGAAACCGGACGCGATATCGAACTCATCATCATCGGCGACGGCCCCTACCGCAGCGACATGGAACACGCCCTCGCCGATCACGGCGCCCACTTCCTCGGATTCCGTCATGGGAGAGAACTCGCGACCCTCTATAGCTCAAGCGATCTTTTTATCTTCCCCTCCACCACTGACACACTCGGGCAGGTGGTGATGGAATCCCAAGCATCCGGGCTCCCGGTCATCGTCACCGATCAGGGCGGCCCCAAAGAAATCGTCGACGACCAAACAACCACCGCCCCCACCGCTTTCGTGCTTCCGATCGAGGACACCGATCAATGGATCAATACCATCGTCGAGTTGGCGACCAACGATCGTCTTCGAAAGACAATGGGCAGCGCCGGGATTGAAGCGATGAAGTTCAACACCTTCGCAGAGTCATTCACCCACTACTGGCAGGTGCATGAAGAGGCCAGAAGGGGGCAGTAGAAAACTGGATGCTCTTACGCCTTCCCAGCGCCTGCGGGGGAGGTGGCTGCGAAGCCGACGGAGGGGAGTCTTTAAAAAGGATCCCCAATCCCCAATCCCTTCCCAATTAAAAAAAGGCGGTATCCCCCACGAGAAGACACCGCCCGTTGTATTCAGTTGCGGCACCCAGGAGGAGTAGTACGCAACAGAACACATAGACACATCGCCGAAGCGCTCTTGCAGGCCGAACCGTTTTGTGCAGAGCGGGTTCGGCCCAACCCAAATGACCCCCAAGTCGTCGATCCGCATACGAGTGTGTGTATGCGAACGACATTTCGGGAACGCTTCGAGGGATGTGTAATCAGTTATCCATGCCGACCACGACGCCGGCGATAGACCAGCATCCCCGAAAACCGGGTCCGTGTCAAAGGGTTTTGTCGTGAATCTCTCAGAGTTTCGGTGTTTGGGGCGCAATTTTGAGTTCAATACCCCGGATCGGAACCCGCGCGAGGGTTTGAAATGTTCTGAATCCGCCGCTGGCGAGCCACCGGTCCACCACATGGCGCTGCGACGCGTTTTCGACCATCACGACGAGTTTGCCCGCCTTGAGCTCCCCCACCGAGCAACAATCACCGATGGCATCGGGCACCACCGTGCTCCACGCTTCAAGGGCAGCCGACTCCGAATCGGAGATCTTCTTCATCGATTTCATCTGTACTTCGAGTTCGCGGGCAAGCCCGAGTGCCCGATCCGGGCGGCTCCGGAATCGACGAAGCCGATCCAACGGATCAGCGGGGGTGCTCGTCGTCGACGAAGATTCTCTCGGGGTGCTCATGGTGCCAAGAGTCTATCACCAAAGATTGCTATCATGTCCCCCTATGGGTACACAGATCACGATCGAAAATCTGGTGAAAGTCTTCGGCTCGGGCAAAAACGCCACCGCTGCCTGCGACCACCTCACCCTCACCATCGAACCCGGAGAGCTCTTTTTCCTCCTCGGGCCCTCCGGGTGCGGCAAAACAACGCTCCTCCGCATGATCGCCGGGTTCATCGACCCCACCTCGGGCACCATCGCCTTCGACGGCAAGGAAGTCACCCACGACGCCCCCAACAAGCGCAACACCGGGATGGTCTTCCAGTCCTATGCCCTCTGGCCTCACATGACGGTGGCCCAGAATGTCGCCTTCGGGCTCAATGTCCGCAAAGTATCCAACCCAGACAAGGACCAGCGCGTCCTCGAGGCGCTCGCGGCGGTCCAGATGGAGGTCTACGCCAATCGCAAGCCCAACGAGCTCTCCGGCGGTCAGCAGCAGCGCGTTGCCCTGGCGCGGGCTTTGGTCATCAAACCCGCGGTGCTGTTGCTCGATGAGCCGCTGTCAAATCTTGATGCCAAGCTCCGCAACGATCTGCGTCACCAGATCCGGAATGTCTGCAAAGACTCGGGCATCACCACCGTCTATGTGACCCACGACCAGAAGGAAGCCCTCTCGATGGCCGATCGCGTGGCGCTGCTCAAGGACGGACAGATCATGCAGATCGACACTCCTCGTCAACTCTATCGTGCACCCGAATCCAAGTTCGTCGCCGAGTTCCTCGGCGAGACCAACCTCATCGAACCCACCCAAGCAGCCGTCGAATCCGATGCGACCTGCTATACCATTGAAGCGGGCACTTTTACCGCCCAGCCGACAAACAAGCAAACAAATACAGAACAAATTTTACTCTCCGTCCGTCCTGAAGCCATTCGGCTTCGCAAAGAGGGCGAGCCCAACACGCTACCAGGCAAGCTTTTAGATACAACCTATCTGGGCGAATCCGCACAGCACCTTGTCGAGATCAAGGGGTGTCCGCCGATCAAGATCACCGAGATGAACCCATTTGGTTCGACCTCTGCCGTGCATCCCTCGCCCGGCGATGCGGTCTGGGTCGAGTTCATTCAGGGCGATATTGTTGAGATCGCGAAGGACTGAAACTCTATCTGCTTCCCGATCAGACTGGATGAGAAGTACCGGGTCGAGCAGAGCGATTAGCTTTCGCAGTTTGGTAGAGCCGCGTCCAGAGTGGATTCGGGAAGATTAATGACCATTTTGGTCCCTACGCCAGGCTTTGATTCTGCGTGGATGGTCCCCCCCGCCTCGACAATCATCTTTTGACAAATCGCCAGTCCGAGCCCATGTCCGCGCCCCTGATCTCGTGCTCGGTGGAGTTGTTGGATCTGGTTTCGCTTTGGTGGCTTGGATCGTTTGAAGGGCTCTCTGTGTTCAAAGAGCCGGGCGATCTCTTCGGGTTCCATCCCGATGCCGGTATCTTCGACCGTGATTCTGATCCGCGGGATGTTCCACGGGGAACATCCATCATCGGTTCCGATCCTCTCAGAGAGGATTGAAATTTGTCCCGGTGCAGGGATATGGGCATCCAGCGGTGCACTGTGTTCGATTGCTCGAATCGCATTGAGATACAAATTCAACAGCACTTGTTTGAGCAGCACCGGGACGATCGCCACACGAGCGGTCCGCCCATCGCCTTGGAGATGAAACCCGTAGGCGGTGATGTCTTCTTGACAGACAAAATCGAGTGCCTGCTCGTGAATCTCACCCATTCTATATTGAGCGCCATATCGCGTATCGCTTCTTGAAGACTCGAGGAAGACTTCCGAGAGTTGGGCGATTTGGGTGCTGGCATGGCATGCGATTTCGAGTGCTCGGAGGGTGAGTTCTGGTTGATCCATGTGCATCAGCGCGAGTTGGGCCCGTCCCCCCACCTGGGTCATCAGGTTGTTGACCTCGTGGGCAAACATTGACGAGAACACGCCGAGCTCGGCGAGTTCCGATGCCTTGTCAAAGTGCGTGCTGATGGTCTCGAGATACGCCCCGATCTGTTCAACCTCTTCGATGATTGAGGGATCAAGGATTGACTTGGGTGTGGTGGTGTGCGTGGGTAGGGTTGTCCTGTGCGATTGCATTTATGTACTCTCGACCCATACCCGAACGAATGAGAGTCGATCAGTGAAAATTCAACCGTGAATCGTGTAGAAGCGGAAATAACCCTGTTTGCATCCCCTATATTAAGGGGTACATATGTGATGAGTGAGGGGATCATTCAAAGCCGCTGAGCCATTGGCCGTGGCGATCGTCGATGGCCCCCCCGCTCATCAGCCAGGCCTTGATCTCCGCTGGGCGGACATCGCATCCGGGCAGTTCCGCAAGATCCACCCACACAAACTGGATGTGGTCTTCAATGCTCGGGACCTGGAGTGGTGGGGCTTTGTCCGTTCCAATATGTTCCACATGGAACACCGTGTTGAGTTCGTGGTGGATCCGTTTCCCATCATCGAAGCATTGCTCGGTGGTGAGGATCAGCGGGCCAATCGATGAGGCGAGCCCGGTTTCTTCTTTGATCTCTCGTTCGAGTGCATCGCGGGCCCGCTCGGCGAACTCGACATGCCCGCCGGGCAGATAGAAGTAGCCTGATTTGATGTTTTTGCACATCAACACCCGCCCCCCGTCGAGCAAGAGTCCGCGGGCGATGACCTCGATCCGTGGTTGTTTTCCCATTTTAGATGGTATGCCCACGATTGATGCGTGATTTGTGGGCAGTAGTAGATTTTGGGTGCAAGCCAGTGAGAACTCGGATAGCATTCGACTCGCTCTGGCTGGCATGAAAGCCTGCACGATTCAATATGGAGGAGAGATCTGATGGGAACACCGACAAAACGCGTAAAAAAAACCCGATCCAAGCTCGGACGCGGACTCAGTGCTTTGGTCGATCACCCTGCTGTTCAGCCGGTCGAGATCTCAGCGGATCAAAGGGCCTATCAAAGCACAAACAAAAAAACACAAATGCTGCAACCTACTCCAGTTGACCAAGCGGAAATGGTTGGTGGGGCGGGTATAAAGATCGATGTTGGACAGATCGAGCCGAACCCGCATCAGCCCAGGCGGGCGTTCTCGGAGGAATCACTCGAGGAGTTGGGGCAGTCGATCCTCGATCACGGGTTGATGCAACCGATTGTGGTGCGCAGGGTCGGTCGGGAGACTGACGAAGTTCGGTATGAGTTGATCGCGGGCGAACGACGATGGCGGGCATCGGTGCGGGCTGGTCTGAGCAAGATCAAAGCGATCGTGATGGATGTTGCAGATATTGATTCAGCTCAGCTGGCGCTGATCGAGAATATTCAGCGGGAGGATCTCAACGCAGTTGAGCGGGCGCGGGGGTTCGCGTCGTTGGCGACGGACTTTGGGATGACGCAAGAGCAGATTGCATCACGGATGGGGATCGGGCGAACCTCGGTGACGAATCTGCTCCGCCTGCTTGATCTGGGTGATGAGATTCTCGAGCTGATCGCATCGGGTCAGATCGGGTCGGGTCACGGCAAAGCGCTGCTCTCATGTCGAGATAGAGAGGCTCGCGTCTGGCTTGCACAGCGGTCGATCGACGAGGGGTGGAGTGTGCGCCAGCTCGAACGGGCGGCGATCGAGCATAATCGACAAGATTCAAGCACGGAAACGAGCAATCCCGACGCATCGGATGGCGATGCGGGAGCCCAAACCAGGGTTCATTCCATACTCAGCGACCTTGAAAAACAGATCTCTGAACAGCTTGGCACGCGGGTGAAGCTCAGAACAGACCAGAGCGGTATGCGGGGGAGCGTCACCATCGAGTACTACGACCTGGATCATTTCGACGGATTGATGGCAAGACTGGGCGTGGCGCTCGATGGTGTGGGGTGAATACCCAGTGAGTTGACGGGAGATTCCGGATCTCGGCGAGCCAATAGAAGATTCGTCTATGCTGATTTCTGTTCACTCTCAGCGACAGATGGATGTTGTTTTTATATTCCAACTAATCAAAGATTCTGAAATATTATCAGGTTGTGGGTGAGAAATAAGACAGTTGTTTCGCTAGAGTTGAGGCCAAGATAATGAAACACCCAGCTCTCGTTATGGGTTCATTGTATGGGATATTCATCCGGAACAAGAAGCGTACACCACAGGATTACAACTCAAGGAAAGATCGACAATGGCTAAGAAAGCACCAGCAAAGAAAAAGAAATCAACAGCACGAAAATCATCTTCACTTACTTCCATGCCCATCGCTGAACTTCAGGCAGAACTCCAACGCCGGGAGCGCGGGATCCGCAAGCTCGAGCGCAGGCGTGAGCGACTTCTCAAAGAGATGGCTCAGGTGGACTCCGAGCTGGCGGCGGTGGGGGCGCTGAGCGCCACGGGCGGGATCCGCCGGCGTCCGCGCAACGAGATGAATCTGGTCGATTCGTTGGCCAAGGTGCTCAATGGCAAGACGATGTCGGTGACCGATGTGACCCGTGCTGTCCAGCAGGAGGGATACATGACCACGGCGGCCAACTTCCGCACCATCGTCAATCAGGCGCTGATCCGTGAGAAGAAGGTGTTCAAGAAAATCGCACGCGGGCAGTATACCGCCAAGTAAGCGATCTTGTCGCGTAGGTTGTATACAAACCGCACAGAGAAACGCACGGATCCATCCGACCGAGTCCATTCAATAAAGACACCCGCGATTGCGGGTGTCTTTTCAATAGGTACTTCGAATGTGTGCTTGTGGATAAGCGGTAGAGTGACTTTAGCGCTCAGGGTTTGATGCCCATGTAGAGTCGTGATGGGCGATCGATATAGAGGGCGCGGTCGATGTCGGTCGAGAGCATGCGGAGATTGGAATCCTTCATGCGGGCATAGTTGTTGAGGCGATCAGAATCTCGGCGTGCGAGTGTGTGCATCGATGGGGATGGATCCCAGCGGATCGAGTCGATGTTGCCAGCGTGGCTTGGACCTGATGAGCAGGCACCGAGCAGCAGCGGGGCTGCGACAAGCCCTGCCAAGGTGATTGAACGACGGAGTGTGTGTGATGTTTTCATGGTATTCTCGGTGTATTTGGGTCTGCTTGTGTGCAACGAGCATAGCGAGCGTTGAGTGGGCTGTCACTTCGTGGGCCGATTGATCGGCTGAAATTGTGGATTGACAGCCATCGGCACGCATGGGCACCCGACCAGATACGCGAGAATCCGACGCAGAGTTCCAAAGATGGCTGGAAATGGTTTATGGGCCCCATAGCCTCGGGCGATTATCCACAAACGGTACACATTGGTTCGAATTCTGAGAAAAGTGTGCCCGGGTTCAATTTCAAGGGATCTCTGGGATTGGGAGTGTGGTATGGTGTGTTGAACGCTGCCCATCGCGGTCGGTCAGACAAGTTTGATCCCTTTGAGCCTCTGATTGGGAGCCGAGGCATTTCGGGCGAAGATCACGCCTCCAAAGAGTGGAAGATCGGGATCCGAATCTAGGCACCCCCTTGATCATCAGGGATTCGAACGCTGACACCGACTGCGATGGGCAGCGGTTTTTAATTGGGGCGACCGGAGCTTGCATGACAGCATTGGCTGCCAGAGTGGCGGATTTGGGGGCACCAGCCGCCATTTTGGGCTGGGATCGTGGGGGATAGGTAAAAATTTGGTGATCTGGGGGTGGCGCGCGGTTTGCATCGAGTGTGGTGCTGGTCTGCGCTGTGGTTTACGGCGGGGATGGGCTTGAACGAAAGGAGACCACACCATGTCGATGGATAAACTCACCACGCTCGCGCAGGCGGCTTTGGGCAAGGCCCAGCAGGTTTCTATGGCGGGGTCCAACCCCGAGGTTGGATCGCTCCATGTGCTCGATGCGTTGATTGAAGATCAGAACGGGCCGGCGGCGGCGATCTTGAACAAGATCGGTGCGCCGGTGGGGCAGATGGTCCAGATTGTCAAATCTGAGCTAACTCGGCTGCCTAAGACCTCGTCGGGGGCGGGGTCGAGCGGTCGCGAGATTATGGAGATTCTCGGCAAAGCCGACGCGGCGGCGACGGCGATGGGGGATCAGTTTATTTCCTGCGAGCACCTGCTCTTGGCGCTCACCGAGACGAGCGGGAGCGCTTCTGAAGTGCTCAAGGTTCATAATGTGATCACCAAGGCGGTCAAGAACGCGATTGCGGAGATCCGTCAGGCGTCAGGGGTGACGAACATCACCGATCCCAATGCCGAGGCGTCGTTCGAGTCGCTGGCAAAGTATGCTATTGACCTGACGGATCGGGCGCGCGAGGGCAAGATCGACCCGGTGATTGGGCGCGACGAGGAGATCCGGCGATGTATGCAGGTGCTCTCGCGAAGAACCAAGAATAACCCTGTGCTGATCGGCGAGCCCGGCGTGGGCAAGACGGCGATCGCAGAAGGATTGGCGTTGCGGATTGTCAACGGCGATTGTCCCAGCGGCATGAGCGACAAGCGGATCATGGCGCTCGATGTCGGGCTCTTGCTCGCGGGCGCCAAGTATCGCGGCGAGTTCGAGGATCGGCTCAAGGCGGTGCTGCGCGAAGTTGAAGGCAGCGATGGACAGGTGATTCTGTTTATTGATGAGTTGCACACGATTATTGGGGCGGGGGCCGCCGAGGGGGCGGTGAGCGCGGGGAACCTGCTCAAGCCGGCGCTGGCGCGGGGCGGGCTGCGTGCCATCGGGGCGACGACGCTTGATGAGTATCGCAAGCACATCGAAAAGGACGCGGCGTTTGAGCGCCGGTTTCAAAAGGTGCTCGTCAATGCGCCGAGTGTCGAAGAGACCGTCGCGATCCTGCGCGGGCTCAAGGATCGGTACGAGACGCATCACGGCGTGCGGATTCAGGACAGCGCGATTTTGGCGGCGGCGTCGCTGAGCGATCGGTATATCACCGAGCGGTTTTTGCCGGACAAGGCGATTGATCTGATCGACGAGGCGGCGAGCGCGCTGCGGATGGAGATCGATTCGATGCCGACGGAACTTGACGAGCTTCGGCGGAAGATCATGCAACTCGAGATCGAGCGCGAGGCGCTCAAGCTCGATGAGGGCAGCGAGGCCAACAAGAAAGAGATCGAGCGGGTCGAAGAAGAACTCGCGGGGCTTCGTGAGAAGAACAACGCGCTGTCGGCTCGATGGGAAGAAGAAAAACAGGATCTCGATATAGTCCGACAGATCAAGGGCGAGATCGAGCACAAGCGCGTCGAGCTCGAGCAGGCCCAGCGGGTCGGGGATCTCGAACGGGCAGCCAAGATCCAGTATGGGGATCTCGTTGAACTTGAGAAGCAACTCAGTGAGGCCGAGGCGCATATTGATGAGCGTGCGAGCACCGGCGAGCTGCTCATCAAGGAAGAGGTCGACCCCGAATCTGTCGCGCGGATCGTTGGGCGATGGACCGGGATCCCGGTGTCGCGATTGATTGAATCGGAGCGCGACAAGCTCATGCAGATGGAAACACATCTCAAGACGCGCGTGGTGGGGCAGGACGATGCGCTCACCGCGGTGAGCGATGCGGTGCGCCGGAGTCGCGCAGGGCTTGGTGATCCGTCCAAGCCGATCGGGAGTTTCTTGTTCCTCGGGCCGACGGGCGTGGGTAAGACCGAGACCTGCAAGGCGCTGGCCGAGTTCTTGTTCGATACCGAGGATGCACTGGTGCGGATTGATATGAGCGAGTACATGGAGAAGCACGCGGTGTCTCGGCTCATCGGTGCGCCCCCCGGGTATGTGGGATACGAAGAGGGCGGTGCGTTGACCGAAGCGGTGCGCAGGCGTCCGTATGCGGTGATCCTGCTTGATGAGATTGAGAAGGCGCACCCGGATGTGTTCAATGTGCTGTTGCAGTTGCTCGACGATGGTCGCTTGACCGACGGGCAGGGGCGGACGGTGGATTTCAAGAACACGATCGTGGTGATGACGAGCAATATCGGGAGTCAGAAGATTTTGCAGATGGCCGAGCACGGCAGCGAGGACTGGGAGATCGAGGCCGCGGTGCGCGATCTGATCCGGCGCGGTCCCGGGGCTGATCTTGATGCCCAGGGGATGAAGCCTGATTTAGAGACCGGGAAGATGAATGTGAATCTCGATGTCGGGATGCGCGAGCCGTTCTTCCGTCCGGAGTTGTTGAACCGGATTGATGAGACGGTGGTGTTCCATCAGCTCGGTAAGGAGACCTTGGTGGGGATCGCCGAGATCCTGCTCGGGGCGCTCGAGGGGCGCTTGCGTGATCGTGGGATAGATATCGACTTTACGGCGGCGGCCAAGGAGCAGCTGATCGCTGAGGGGTATGACCCGGCGTACGGGGCGCGCCCGTTGGCGCGGACGATCCAACGCCGGATCGAGAACCCGCTGGCCGGCAAGATCCTCTCGGGCGCG
>Ga0316206_1000972_pt1 | contig 29969 bp, 19 predicted proteins | sample 6monthpyrite_MG_FD_204942 | JGI IMG/M metagenome (GOLD analysis project Ga0316206, IMG submission 204942) | Microbial mat bacterial communities from mineral coupon in-situ incubated in ocean water Damariscotta River, Maine, United States -... | ecosystem: Environmental > Aquatic > Marine >... | reverse complement strand
GTTTGGCAAAATTCATAAAAATATAGCGGAGAGCATTTCTCACCTCAGTCGGCGTTTTTAAAATATGCAGATGGTAGCGCTCCATAAAGACCTTGCCCTGGCGTTTTAAAAAACCATTCAAACTCCGTGCCAAGCTAATGCAAAAGCTCTGCATGCCACGCCCCAGCTCGCGCTTATTTTCACTCTCAATCAAGAGATGGATATGCGTGCTTTGAATGGAAAAGTGGATGATGCGCAAACCTCGCACTCGCGCTTTTAAAATCGCCCGCTTAATCAATTTAAATTTATTTTTTGCGCGCAAGGTGGGCAGTCCCTTGATCAGTTTGACGTTGATATGCAGGGGCTGACTGGGTTTAAATTCGGGGCGCGTATGATGCCATTGCATTGAATCCTTGCTGCGCGGTCTACCCGCACCCGTGCGCCTACCGCCTCTGCCGCGGTTGGTGAATAAGTCTAGCTGAAGCGTTTTAGATTTTTTTGTTGGCACTATTCTCTCTAATTTATTTTTTTCTAACGAATTAATTTTACCATCTCTTCTGCAGCGAAAGTTAACGGCAATTTAATACAATTAATGAAGTATGACCATTGAAATTGGCAGAAATGATAAAAGAAATAAAAATGAAAATAAAGAAATCCTATTTTGACTGACTTAGGAATGTAAACTTATTAACTTGCCGTTCCCAAGAGTCCGCAAGGATTTGGGTGAAAGGGTTTAGTTTTTTTTTCACACATTAATACTAACCACCCTTTCACCTCTCTGCTACTTATCGCCCCGCTAATTAATCATTATGCCTGAACGTGACTACCCGACTGACAACATCATGAAACGGTGCCATCAAAAGGAAATTCCCATTGATGCAAGAAAATTTTGGTATATATGCATGGTTTGCAAATGAAATTCTATTCACTCTTCACCATACGTTTCAAGCCTCTAAAACATATCCATTGTGCATTCTTGGATTAGCAGTTGCACTTTATTATTCTTTAACTGGAGATATCTATGGAGTCATGATAGTCCATTTTTGTTTCAATTATTTCACCTAGCCTAGCTTTTTAAATAAACAAAAGGCCCACCATGCAGTCGACACAACCCGGGTTCTGCATAACTCGTTAAGTCTGGGTGTTTTTCCCCAGAAAGAATCAGTCATTTAAAAATCAACCTCATTACAGCATGTTAACCTGTTTTTTTTCCATTAAGTCCCCAATAACTCTAGACCCTGTCAATATTTAGACAGGGCCTGCAATGAGTTCACCAACACTGTCATTAATAGTTTATTACCATAAACTAATATTAATTTATTAACTGAATAGGAACACAAATGTTAAACAAGAAATTGCTCTTTTTATTGATAACTCTTCACTTAATTTCTTGTGGTAAAAAACAAGAACACCACAAGTCCATCGGGCCAAAAAAAATCATTAATTATTCCTTGGTCTATGAAAAAACCTCACAAATTCTTAACGTAGAAGGATTTAAACTTGAAATCAACCCGAGTTCATTCGTTATCCAAGGAGGGAACCAATACGTTAGTATTTTAGATCGATTAACTAATCAAGAGCTTTTAAAAATTACAAAAGCTGAAATGCAAAAGAAAACAGTATCTTCAGTAGTCTCTATAGATAAAAGTACAGATGAGTTCATAGTTTTCGCGCAAACTAAAACAACCGGACTTAAATTTGTTTATAAGGATATTCAAAAAAGCAAAAATCTATTAGATCAACATTTTGTAAGGGATGCAAAATCATCAATTCAAGTCAATCCATCTGAAAGAGAAATCATCATAACAACCGATACTGGTTTCGGTAGATCTCTAGATGGAGGTGTACTAAATTATAGTTCTAACAGGGGAAGAGGGTTACAACAGTTTTTAAATAGGTACCGTGGTAGTTACCTTATCCAGAACGATAAATATATCATGTTAGAAGAGACTGAACGCTCTGGAAAGAAGATTGTCTATACAATGAAACCATCCGTTAACTTAAATAATAGTACAGAAAATGATTTCACGGTACAAAAGGAAATAAATAAGGTTAATGCAGAATATATTGAAATAAAATTTATAATTGAGCACCATGAGGTTGGAAGTTTCGCTATAAGCAATCCTTTAATCGCCTCCTCAATACATCGTTCTTGCTATGGATTATTGAAAGATTTAACGAGTAGAAGAGTGGCCAATAAAATTGAAACACAATTAATTTTGCGCAACGATTTATATAAAAAATGTTTCGATAAAAAACCATTAACAGGAAGTTTGCAAGTTTTCGATGAAAATATAAACATGCTAACTTTAATCTATTAAAAAATGGAGATCCTTCGATGAAAAAAATAACTTTATCGCTCACACTATTATTCCTTCTTGCGCCATCCTTGATTTCTGCAAACGTAAACTCTTCGATATGCGACCTGGAAACAAATAATTTAAAGAGCGTATTAGATTTAAAAGTAAAAGATTCAAATAAATTATTTATTTTTACTTTAAACCTTGCCTGCGCAAAGTTCGATACAAACTACTTAAAGCTTGCAGTTGATTATTATATGTTTCAGGTGAATAGATCATTTGACAAGCATGATTCTGCCAATACCAGTCTATCAAATAAAATCATTGAATTTAAAAGTAATTATAAAGATGTATTCAATAAAATTAGCACATATCAATTGTCAAAAGATGAAAAAAATAAGGCGATAGAGCATTTATCGAGCCGTCTTTTCCATCTGTTAATAGAAGTTGGCAATAGTGCTACAAAAGTTAAGCAGACGAAAATACACATGTCCAAAGTGATTGATTTGATCAATCTTTTAGAAGAAGATCAAATTGAAAAGGAATATCAAAGAATAGGCTTTGAGTCTGAAATTGAGGCGATCCAAATGCAAGAACAATTAATTTCAGATAGTACCTCGAACATTGGCTCCATAAAAGAATATAAGGGAATTTTTGCTAGCTATATATCTGAACTTCAAAAGATAAGTCAGTTAGTTTCCGAGCTTCAAAACATATAAATATAGCTAAGGCGACTGCGACTGCGCATGAATCTCCTTAATTTTTTGTTTACTCTCCACCTCCTTACGAAACAAAGGAAGTTTTAAAAAGAAGCCTTTAGATGAGGAATAAAAAAACCTGAAATTCCATGCCCATCGAGTCCGATTAACATTTGATGTGCTGATTGGATACCTGGTAGGATGATTATTTCTGGTAAAGTTAATTTAACCCTTTTAGATAAAAGCAATTATTGTAAAAAGAATAGGAATTTATTGAGTTAAAATAACTTTGAGTTTTCGTAGGGCAACTCGGCCGCGATCGTCTACTACTTTTAATAGGTATTGTCCCGCTTTCGCCGGCCAAAGAAAGGGCCTTTTAGGAGAGGTTTTTGCGATAAATTCTTCTCCCAGATACCAATACACCTGGGCGACATCGCTATCTGTCTGCGCCAGAAAGTTGATAATATTATGTTCACTGGAGAGGCGAATATTGTAGTCGAGACCTCTTTTTGGGGAAAGAATGAGCGGATCATTTCCCACTTCCGTCTTATCGCCAATACGGCAGTTTAGAGGCCATAAGGGCGGCGCTTTTCTGGGTACACCGAGCTGTGCAAATACATCCATAAGATGAGTTGGCCAAACTTCATAGATTTTGCTGACGTTATTTCTTGCGTTGGGACGACAGGAGCGCAATCCGCTTTTTTTGTTTATTAGAAAAGCGCGATGAATAGGGCATTTTTTAATTGGTGAAACTCCTGGCCAAAATAAGGTTTTCACTTTATGTCTACAATGCTCTGTGGGAATTCTTCCAGACAGAGCGCAAACCATCTCTTCGGTTAGGTTTTCTGAATAAGCAAAATAATAATGATCTTTGTGGGGAGACTCACTCTTCAAAAAGTCTACAACTTCAAAAAAAAGTGGCGCTGCTGCTTTAGCTCCGATCAAATTTGGATGGGACTCACCATTAAAATTACCCATCCATACTGCGACGACATAAGGTCCAGTAATACCAATACTCCATGCATCTCTAAAGCCGTATGAAGTTCCCGTTTTCCAATAAACTGGCCATGAGTGGTCGCTGGAAAAGCGCGTATCAAAACCCGGCCGGGGATTTTCGGCAAGCATTGATAGCATCATGGTCACGGCCTCTTCACTTAATATTCTTTTTTCGCTATTTTTCTCTCTTTTCGGTTTTTCAGTTTCATGCAAAAACTTCATCTTTTTAAGCACTCCACCATTGGCAAACATGGCATAGATGTTGACGAGTTCCAACATGGTTAACTCTACACCTCCTAAAATAATAGAAGTTCCATAATGCCCTCTTTCTCTCAAACCAGTTACTCCCAATAATTTTAAATTATCATAAACACTTGGTTTTTTAAGTTTACTGGTTAACCAAACCGCTGGAACATTTCTACTTTTAATCAAGGCCATCGTGGCAGACATTGGCCCAAGAAATTTTTGATCGAAATTTTCTGGAGTCCTAAAGGGTAGCGGAGCATCCATAAGCATACTTTGCGGATGGATTAAACCTTTTTCTAAGGCCATGGCATAGGCCAAAGGTTTTAAAGTCGAACCGGGAGATCTTTTCGAAAGTGTTCCATCGACTTGTCCTAAAATTGTATCATCGAAATAATTTGCAGAGCCCACCAGACTCTCTATTTCCATAGTTTTATAATTTAAAACCATGGCCGCGGCATTGCTTAAACCTCTTTGCCTATTTCGTTGCACATAGGATGCAAGTAAATGCACCAAAGTATTATGAATTTTTGGTTTGATGGTGGTGACAAGTTCTCCATTGACTGCCTCTTTATTTCGCTGCAAAACCTGCCAAATGGCGTGGGGAGCTTTAAAAGGCAATTCCTTGCGGCCATGCACCCAGAGAGAATTTCTGTCAAATTTCTTTTTAGTAAGAAGGGTCATTGAATTCGCTAAAGTTTCGGGAATAGCAGCATATTCTTTATGAGAATTCATAACAGCGGGACGTTGTGGTAGCGAAACTAAAAATAAAACTTCGGCGTCGGAAAGTTCTTGTAAATTTTTATGAAAATAAATACGTGTTGCCGCCGCGATTCCCTCAATATTACCTCCAAAAGGTGCCAAATTAGCGTAAGCGACAAGTATTTCTTTTTTTGTGTAGAGAAATTCCAAATAACTGGCAGCTATTATTTGCTTAAGTTTTCCAAAAGGCGTGCGAGTTTTTAGTTTATATTGAAGTCTTGCCAATTGCATTGAGAGAGTAGATGCCCCGGAGGTGGTGCTTTTTAGAAGATATGTCTTAATAAAGGCGCGTATCAAAGAAATTGGATTAACACCAAGATGATAATAAAAATACTGATCTTCTTTTTTTAAAAGTAAATCCAAATAGTTTTTAGGAATATCCTTAAAATTAATTTTTTCTCGATAAAAACTTTTTTTATCCAGAGTAAAACGTAATATCCCACCCTCGCTATCGAGAAAAATTTTGGAATAGCTAAATGAATCGTGAAGAGATGGTATTGGCTTAGGAATTTTAAAAGCGAATAAAATAAACAGCAAAATAAATAAAATTTTTGTTAATATATTATACATTTATTTATGGGACGATTTGTATCGTTCCCTCTGCGCTAGAGGCATGGTTTTCTAAGTTATACATATCTTCAACGAAGGCACCTGGTAGAGAATAAGTACCAATATTAGTGGCCTTCAATTGATAGGTTATTTTGCGTGTCTGGTTATTGGCCGCAGTATAGACTAACACCCGATCTTCTCGTGTATCAGCATAGGAGGGTATAAAGTTTTCTCCCTGTGCTTTTCCCTTTTCGTCGAGCACCGCTACAAAACCGGCCGGAAAAAGATCCACCACCACTAAATTATCTAATAATTTTTCTGAAGTTGATCGAAAAGTTAATTGCACCGTAATTTTCTCACCTTGCTTAACCCGATCCGTGATTTTCCCATCTTCACCTAAAATTTCTTTATAGATCTCAATGCCCTTGCTACTTTTAGCGACCTTCGAGATATCAAATCCTGAGAAATGATAGGTAAAAAAAAGTGGCCAATCGCTTTTATTAATAAGTTTTAATTTTTGTGCTTTTTTAGCAAAGGAAAAGCTTTCACCCGTTAATTTTTTTCCATCCAATACCAACCATTTTCCATTTAACATTTGTTGTATCTCTACCTGGTCGGTTAATTTTTGTGAAATAAATTGTTTCTCCCAGGCATCCAGCGCCAAGAGAAGGTAAGAACTATTCAGAGTATTCAAATGTTTAATATCTTTAAATATTTGTCCAATAGTATCCCCAGTGATATTTTTCGCCATTGCTGGGAAATGTTTTGCCAATAAATAAAGTATTTGAGCACGACTTTGCGGTAGACTATAATAGGCATAAGCTGAATCAGCTTCTGGTCGATGTAAATTCACCATCTTAATATAACGATGGGCAAGTTTTTCATTTTTAAGTAGTTTATAAGTTGCCGCCAAATAGGCCAGGGTTAAATCAACTCCTAAGGGTACCTTTTTAGAAGAATATAATTTTAACATGTCTGCAACAGCACCATCTATTTTTTTTAAGTAAGGCGTGGTGACGATACCCAACCTTGAAAGTAAATAAATACCATAGGCCTGTTCTCTGAGTGAAGAAAATTGTTCAAAATTCTCTAGTACATAGTGGCCAACTTTTCTAAGGACGGTATGTGAAACAGAAAAGCCACGCTCTTTTGCCTCTTGTAAAAAATGCAAGGCATATAATGAAATAAAAGGTTTGTCGTTCTGACTGCCAGGAAACAGCTGAATTTGTCCATTCCCCTCCTGCCGCGACTGAATAATATTCGTTATTTTTTGAATTTCACCACTATTATTTTCACCCAGTAACATATAAGGAAAGCCTTTAGAGATCAGCTGTTCCGTGCAAGAATAGGGATTTGCACTCAGTAGACCTTTTATTAGGGGGGCAAAAGACATTGGTGTCGCCGACAAACTAAGACTGCGCCTGGCATGTTCAGCATAAACTTTTCGGCGCGTATCAATAACAATATCATCATTGGTTACAAATCCAAGTTTATAGTCTGTTTTTAAGCTAGATGATGGCCTAATACTAAGAGTATCTTCAATCTCATTACTATAGTTTGCATATTTAGCTTTATATATTATTTTCCCCGATCCTAGTTGATCTTTTACCTTCACTTTAAATTTGTGAGTTTTATCTAGGCCCTTTTCAATATTTAAGAGTTCTTGCAAAGGGCCGGAACTTTCTAGTTGAGGAGAAAGTAATAGTGAGATATCAATAGGCAAGGTCGGTAATTTTTCAGAGATATTATTGACCACCGACATGGGAACAGTAAATTCATCTCCTGGAGTCGCAAAGGTGGGTGTCGTCGTACTCAGGATGAGATCAGCTTGGACTAAACTCTTTTGCACGGAGCGACCTATGCGACTCTTATTTAACGCCACTGCAATAACGCGAATTTCTCCATTAAAATGCCCTGGAATTTTAAATTTCCACTGCTTTTCGCGCGGCCCAGCAGCAAGTACTCCAGACCAGAAAGCTATGGGTCGGCGATTTCTGCGCTTAAAGGGGTTTAAATGTTTTGCCCCACTACCATAGCCTCCACCTGCCGCAAATTGAGATTCAACTAAACTATTCTCTGGTAATAAGAGATCTAGTACCTGCCAAGTTTTTACTCCAAGGGATCTTTTTGTGAGAAAAAACTCCAATGGGTTTGGGTTTTTATACTTTGCATACTGTAAAATACCTTCATTGACCGCGAAAATAACAATATCGGATTTATGGGTACTAGAATATTTAACAGTATACTCAAGTCCTGGTTTTGTTAACTCGGGAACTTTTAAATTGATATCTTCAGTTTTCGATTTTCGACTAATGGTAAAAGGAAAGGCGCCATAACTAAAGGGGCCCATATAGATTTCTTTCGCCTCTTTATTTCTGGTAAAATTGATATTTAAATAGGCATTCCCGGCAATTCCCTTCGGTATTTTGATTTTAAGTACGGAAGTTTTTTTCTTAATTTTAAACCATTTGTAGGCGTAAATTTTGTCTCTTTCAATGGTGATGAGACCGGCCCCTAAATAGGGAGCTTTAAGCTCAAATTCAATTTCTTCGCCAATTTCAAAGTCAGATTTATTTAGCTTTACCTGAAGTTCAGTATTGCGATTGAGTGAGCGAGCTAAGCCTCCATCACCGATAACTGAATATTTAAACTCTGAAAGTACCGAACCCTCGGTATTTTCAATAGCAACCACAAAATCTCCAGGTGTAGCGGTATCAAGAGATACATAGCTGCCATCAACAGCGACAGAGAAGCCAACTCTTGAAATACTGTCTAACGTTTTTACCGATTCATAGCCATAACTTCCGTTGTATCTCTTGGTGAGAACATTTACGTACCTCACTTTTTTTAAATGCAAATGGAGGTTATTAACTTGCACCTGCTGCAAAGATGAGTTAATGGCAATAAAATGAATACCTTTTTTTGTCGCGGCCTGAATATAATTGTATTCTCCCTCACCTTTGACACCGAGAAGAAAGTCATGTGGAGAGACTAAAGTTGAATCCGTTCCCACAACAGACCGCCCCGAGGCCTTTTCAAAACCCTCCGCGATAAACCTTAAACGAAAAACTTTTTTGGCAAAACGATCTAAGGCAATTTGGAAACTGGCATTTCCCAGCTCATCAGTTTCACCTTCAATCCATTCGCTCTCAAATGGTTCAACCTCTTTATTTGGATTGTCAAAAATATAATCTTTATATTTAGCAAATCTTAATGTTTCAGGAGCAATCAGATATTGGTAGCGAACATGATGCCCAGCTGCCGCCAGGCCGTAGAGATTTTTTAAATTTAACTTGCCCTTGATCCCATCTGGCTTAACCCATCCCAGCGCCTTCTTCGGTTCAAGCACGCTCAAAATCTTTAGTTTATCCGGCGTAAACTCCTGAACTTTAATATCCGTTGAACCAATGAACTCATCTCGAAAGGAGCTTCTCTCTCTTCTTTCACGGCGCAATTGATACTTAACAATATTATAGAGAGAAATATTATAACTTCCCGTAGGTGCGTTTGCAGAGAGGTTAAAGGAAAATTCACCCAATCCTAATTTTGACAATTTTTGTTTTTCATCGACAATAATTCTCGATCGAGAGTCTGTAACTTTAATTCTTATCGGTAAGTCCGCCAAGTCTTTCTGCCATTGACCTGCCTTAACAATATGACCTATTTTAACATTTTCACCAGGGCGATAAATACCTCTATCGGAAAACAGAAAACCTTTCAAAGCATTCGCCTTAGAGCTTTCATAGACCCCACCTATATCGAATCGAGAATAATTTAATTGTCGATCGTAATCATTATTTTTCAAATAAGTAATATCACTACCCTTTTTTAGTAAATAACCGATCGCCCTTTGCCCTGGCTCAATATCCTTTCTATTTATGCGCGGAAACTTTGTATACCCATCTCTATTTGTTATGCCTGACAGTAATGGCAATCCATTCTGACCAAGTATTTCGACGTTAACTCCAGACAATGGGTTCCCCGTGGCCAGAGATTGCACAAACACATGTTGCTCACCAGCTTTATCTTTTTTGACAATGACTCCTAAGTCAGTGATAAGAATAAGTCTTCGATCGCGAACTTCAGCTCGACTTGCATCGACAGAGCTTAACTCTAAAAAAAACAATCCCCGTACCTTTTGTCCTTTAACTATCCTCTCTAAGTAGGGAACAAAATCAATCACCTCATATTGTGGTGTCAGCATATCGCTCTTTAGCACTCTTATTTCCTCTGAAAAATGTGCGAGGTTTTTTTCATTAAATTGATAATTATCGAAGCGCGTTTTTCTCTGTTCCCCTGAACCTTGGGTAATGAGATGCTGAATTTGGTGATGCAAGACTTGACCGATACGAATTTTCATCTTTTTTATATTCATACTATAAACTGATAATTTTTTCTCTCCTTTTAATTGTAAGATACTTCCCTCTTGTAAAATCTTTATCTTTTTTGGAAATGGTTTTACCTTAACAACTTCCAAATAGGACTCCTGCAACTCGATCCCACTGCCCGACTTTATACCTTTAGGAATTATAATCGCCACATAACGATCTATATTCGCCTGAATTTTAAAAGATTGAATTTTTGGAAATGTTTCTACCGTCGCTTGGGGATTAAACTTGAGCTTTAAATAATTTTTTTGAATAAAGTCACTCTTTAAATTATGTTTCTCGCGCAACCAATCCGTCGGATCATCTGCCCGGTCATCCTTATATTTTGGCAGTTCATAAAAACCAATATTCTCTCTCAATACTGACGCTGCTACCCCTGTGGAAGACTCAATGACAGCAATATGCTCAGAAATTCCCTTGATATTATCCACCACCTGAATATTCGCACCAAGCATATGAAAATAATTAAAGAGTCCTGGAACTCTTTGACTTCCTCTAACGATTGTCTCTGACGAATTTGTACTTATTTCAGGGCGAACTCCTTTTAAAACTTCAATACTAACTCTTCCCTCGTGTTTGGGAATTTCGATGTTTTCCGTATGAATATAGGCGTTATAGCGAAGTTCATCATAAATAATGTTAAATTTAAGCTGTTTCTCAGATTGGACTTCAGAATTAAGATATTTAATTTGTTTGATAACAATATTCTTTTCTAAACTTTTTTCATCCACTGGATAATTAAAGTTTATGGAAAAAATAACTTTTCGATCAGTAGGATTTTCTGGATTTTCGTAAAACTCTCCGCTATTAAAGCTAACAGCAAAAGGATCAGTTCTAAAACTATGCTCACTATTTTTTAACTTAAACTGTGGCGCAATGATCTCTTGGTCGAGTTCAACTTTATACTCTTCTCCTAACGGCCAAATATTTTGCGGAACAAAGACCAACTCTTTAGCACTTAGCCATTTCCATTTGCCAAGAACTTCTGGCCTAATTCCTATATTTTTAGAGATTTCCTTTCCAATATGCTTTAAGGGCGCCGCCCCCTCGTCAAAGCGAATCAAAAGATTGGAAACTCTCTGTTGAATAGCTCCCGCCGAATCTTTATAAAACCTTGTGACAGACGGTGCAGTCAAATAGCTCGTGGCGAGCTTTATTTGTGGAGTAGGTCTATTGAGCCAATAATACACCCCACTAAAAGCTGCTAGAAGTGTCACCACACCAATAACTATTGGTCCCCTGTATTTTATTAAAAGGCCAAGCGCCTTTTCTCTCTCTGCTTTCACGGTGAATATTTTTGGCCAATGAGGTGTTTGCCAAGAAAAGCAACCAAAGACACTCCTAAAAATATTTAAGGGTACGATGAATTTGACAAAAAATATAGCCACCCCCATTGCATGAAAAAGCATAGCTAAATTTCCATTTAAAAAAATTGCAAAGTACCTATCGAGAACAAAGGGTAAGGAGATAAATATCATTGACAACCAAAACAAATAACTCCCGATCAAAGAGAGGAAAATATTTTTGGTCTGATGTAAAAAAGGAACCATGAGAATCTATCCGTGACGAAGTTATTTAAGGACTTGATAATAGTGGCAGCAAAAGAAAAGTACAATGCCCAGATTCAGTGAATTGGTATAAGTTTTACATGGCGTACCAAGAAAATGGTACACTATGTACTTAAATATCTTTATCCACCCACAAAAATGCTTTACATTCTGCGCCATGATTGGACAAGAAAAAATACAACATTTATTGCAATCCACGCTTTTAGAGGCACGTAAAGTAAACCCCGCCTATTCAATGCGTGCTCTCGCGAAAAAGATTGGTCTTAGACCTTCGGCCACTAATGAAATTCTAAAAGGTGAAAGACGGGTCTCTAAAAAAGTATTAGAGCGCATCATGCATCATTTAGCATTAGACCCTTCTCAGAAAAGTGAGCTACTCAAAAATTTTCCAAATAAAATAAAAAGAAACCGTCAGGATTGCAAATCTGCAGATAAGGAAAAAGCTGCCCTCAAACTTTCCCATAATCAATTTGATTTGATCTCAGACTGGGTGCACTTTGCCATTTTATCCTTGCTTGAAACGAAAAATTTTTCTTCGGATATAGAATGGATGGCAGAAAAATTGGACATAACAACCTCTAGAGTCAAAAAAGCTTTAAGAAATTTAATTACATTAAATCTAGTCAGATTTAATAACGAAAATAAATTTGAAAGCATTTATGAAAACGTGAATACGACTGATGATATTTTTAGCCTGTCCATTCTAAAGTCCCATATGACAGATATTGAGAACTTAAAAGAAAAACTAACTAATGTTGATATCAAGCTAAGAGATTTTACATCATTCACTCTGGCGGTAGATATAGCATTACTAGATGAGGCCAAAATTATTATAAGAAAGGCACAAGATGAAATAGATGCGTTGATGAAAACCGGTGAGAAGACTGAAGTTTATAAAATGAATATGTACTTATATCCACTAACTAAACAAAACCTAGGAAATATGAAATGAAAGCAAGATTTAGAAAATGGGGAATATTATCAATTCTTATTTTTTCCATATCAGCAAATTCTCTAACAGCAATCGCTGGCGCAAAAATATCTAACGAAGCAGGCAGCGAGGATAAAACACAAATTGAGCATAGAGTGGGAAATGGTGGCAGCTTTGATGAGGCCCGTGCCGTTCTATTGGAAACCACTATTAGACAAACCATCCAAAAAATTCGGAAGTTTTTTATAAAAAACAAAAATAAACTTGCCGATGATTTCCCAGAAGTACCCATCGATAAACTAATCAAATTAATTCCCGTGTTAAAGATAAAAGTCACAAGTGAAGAACTTTTTGATAAAAATAATACCCCAAGGACATGTTTAAATTTTCTCCAAGAAAAGCTCATTAAATGTAATATCACCAAGATAGACGCTATGATCAATAATCCAAAGGTAACCTTCGTTTTTCTCGCACACGAAGTGTTTGGCATATTGGAAGTTGAAGAAAGTCACCCAGAAAATGAATATCTTATCGATAGCTATCCTATCTCCGGTAGGCTCGCAAAGTATGTTACCAAAGTTGCTGAATATGATTTAGTCTTTAAGGCGGCTTTTCACAGCTTTGACTTAAACTCTTTTGAAAATCTAGAGTATGAATTTGCCAGGCGTTTAGAATGTCGTAGCGTAGCCGAAAAGACTAAAAAATGTGCAAATAAGATTTTATTTTTTTCACATGATATTATTGCTTGCCGTAATACAAAAAGACTAGCAGCAGAGTGTGGGACGTTCAAGCACGAGGTAGGCCCCTTTAAAATTTCATTAGAAATTGTGGATAAAAAATTGAATATTGATGAAGTCATTACATCTTTTAATATAAAAGAAAAAATTGAGGCCTCTTTTTTGCGTTGTTTGGAAAATTCTTGCGGCCATTTTCTTAAATTAAAGGGAGATCAAGTATGTTCACTTAATTATATGCAGAACTCGCAAGCAAATTTAGTCTGCATGAAAAATGACTATAATTACGGGCAAGTGTCCTACTCCTTATTAAGGAATTTTTCAGAGATTGATTTTAATGCTTTACCGACATTATGGGATTATCCTTTTGATATGGTTATTGAACGCCTTTTTCTCTCAGTATTAGAAGGTAATAATATCATCAAAAATATTCAAACGTTACAAAATAACATTGGCCCGCATACAATTTTTTATTACGACTATCCAACGACTTTCAATTCATGGAAAAATAATGCAGTGGAATTTCCTCTTGGAAAAAACTTGTGTTGGATGAGCAGCGATGCAGAAAGAGACATCTTAAATACATGCCTGGATAGCAATGAAAAAATACATACGGCTTCGTTTATAGATGAAGTTTATAGTGAATAATTTCTAGCAGTGCCGGATACGAGACAACCTCTCCCAATGAACGACAATGGTTTTATCTTTGACTAACGATAGTAGTCAGGGGTAATTTTAGTGTATGAAACTTCCCATTAAAGAGTTTAATTTTACCTTTTCAAGAAGCTCCGGTGCAGGTGGGCAGAACGTCAATAAGGTGAACTCAAAGGCCACCCTAAACTGGGATCTAGCAAAAACCACCTTTATTACCCCACAATTAGTAAAGAAAATGACCGAACTTTATCCGAGAAGAGTCAATGATAAAGGTGAAGTTACCATCACCAGCCAAAGATTTAGGGATCAACCTAGAAATATTGCAGATTGCCTTGAGAAATTGGAAGAAATGCTAGCTGAAGCCTCCCGTCGACCAAAAATAAGAAGGCCCACCAAACCAAAAAAATCAGCTATAGAAAAACGCCTTAAACATAAGCGTATCCATAGCGACAAAAAGAAAATTCGCAAGGACAAAATTGATTTTTAATATTATAGAAGCCAGGCCAGCACACGAATCGATAAGAAAATACCGTCTCACTCCTGCACATTTTCTTTTTCATCCGATGTTTTTTTTAATTTAGCTCGCCACTGTTTGTCTGAAACCTTTTTCGCTGCTTTTGCCTGCTGATAATAGAGAGATTTAGTGACAGATGTTTTTTTCTGTTTTGGCAATAGATCCTTAACTTTCCCCCTTAAGTCTTTATCAAATTGGCGTTTTATCTGTTTAGCATTTTTATAAAATTCGGTTTCCGATAATTTTAATTTTTGTTTTATTTTATTTTTTTCTGCGAGATCATTTTTTAATTTAATTCTAATTTTTTTATCAGACTGTTTTTTTGCCTCTTTTACTTTTTCATAAAATTCTGAAGGAGGTATTTTAGCTTTTTCTTTTTTTTGTGTGGGAAAATCTACTCGTCTTCGTTCAATCTCTTCGATAAAAAACTTGATAACTTCGAGTTCATTTGAGCCTGCCAGACAGGGAATAATTTTATATTCATCTCGTAAGTAGTCTTGTAATAGTTGTATAAAAATTTTAATCTTATTAAGTTCAAATTTTTGAAAAAAAGTCTCTTCACCGATATTGTGAAGCGCCCATAAACCCCCAGTATGATATTCATTTTTTAAAGGTATGCAAAAATAATCGGACGGCTTTAACCCTTGGCCGCCGTTAGTACCTAGGCGCACATGATGGGCCACATCCGCGTGGTCTCCACTAGCAGAGCATTTCCTTTTCCGCAGCCAAATTAAATATTTTGGATTGCGATGATTTTTATATTTTGAAAGTAGCATTTAAATAAAATTGTAAAATAAAAAATAAGGCACTGACAACATTTATATTTATACAAGTTGACGAATATAGCTCGTCATTGACATACTCTTATCTATGCCTAACAGAAAACCAATTATCAGCGATAATGGAAACATTAATGTCAAAAGAATTGGTCTGCCAAATCATTATATCACTGACCTTTACCATCACTTGATGCGCATAAACTGGCCTACCTTTTTTCTTCTTTTCATTATTGCCTATCTCTGTTTAAATTCCCTTTTTGCAAGTCTCTACTTTGTAACAGGCGATAATATTACCAATGCAAATATTCAGTCCTATTGGGATTCGTGGATATTTAGTTTCCAAACAAGCACCACTCTTGGCTATGGTTATATGTTACCTAAAACAACCTTGGCAAATATCATTGTTATTTTTGACGCCCTTTCAGGTTTATTATTTGTTGCTATTACTACAGGCTTAGCGTTTACAAAATTATCCAGACCTACGGCAAGAGTTATGTTTTCTAACCATGTCACCATCACCAACTACCAAGAAACACCGACTTTGATGTTTAGACTTGCCAACCGTCGTGCGAATGAGATTATTGACGCAAATATTAGAATGGTTGTTTTAAAGAATGAGCTGACTAGTGAAGGTATCAAGATGAGAAGATTATTAGATATCCAACTCAGTCGGTACAACTCACCGTTATTCGCGCTCACCTGGACTGTTATGCATAAGATTGACCAACATAGCCCCCTCTATCATTTAAAAGAGGAAGATTATCTACAGCAAGACATCAACTTTATTATTTCCTTTACCGGCATAGATAGTGTGTTTTCGCAAACGATACACGGTAGAAAAATATACTCTGCGGAAAAGATTATTTTTAATAAGCAATTTGAAGATATCTTAATCGTTGATAAAAACGGTGATCAAATTCTGGACTACCACAAATTTCATCTTTTTAAATGATTGCTACCAAAACTTCCACCACTTCCTTTTCTTTTTCTTTTTCTTTTTCTTTTTAATCACGTCTCCAGTATAACTGGCGCAATGATTATATCCATGTTTACCGGCTTTATAGATCCCCCCCAATCCAGCATCCTTAATCATCTTGCAGAATATCTGCCTCGATCGAGTACTTGGGAAGGATGACTTAAATTTCTTAGTGAATGCTAAAAATTGAATGGATCGTGAACCAGGAAAATCGTGAAGGTGGACGATTTCAGCGAATTGACCAAAATTATCTTGATATTCGCGAACAATGTCGACCAACTTCGTTCGAGCATTATCAGTTTGTAAATACTTTATCTCCACCACTAATGGTTTAGAGATTTGATTATCGCGTGCCAAATCTAAAACCTCTTCTAGAGTGGGAGGAAACTCTTCTCCTGCACCTCTTAATTGTAAACTTTGCGCCTCCTCTAAAGTCACATACTTCATCCGAATATCTTTTGCTTTTATTTTTTTACCTATTCTTTGGTAAATATTGGCGATGATTGAATCATAGACTTCAACGTTTTGACCAACAGAGGGTAGCATTCTTGAGAAAGTTTTATCGTGAAAAACAACCAATTCACCATCGTACGTTTCCTGAATATCAAATTCAGCATACTTAAAGTCGCGATGTAAAACAATGGGTGACTCATCTTCATGGCCCTTTAAAGATGTTTCTAACACCAGCAGGGAGTTTTCAGGTAGAGACGGAAAATAATCTCCTCCTAAACGATGGCCAATATTTTTTGCCACCAAGTGACCCGGCCAAAAGAATATCAACAAACCTAAACATCTTAATAATAAACATATTTTTTTTATACTTTTCATATCAACCTCTAAAACGATTGTATGCTGAGAAGACTATGTATAAACGAAGTCGAGAACTTTAATAATAAAACGTTAAATAACGAAAAGTTAGGAATGAAATTTATTGAGTTCCTCATTTGATTGATTTTTCACTAATTGCCAACTAAATAAGGATGTAAGTTGCAAGACTTTATAATTACTTCGTTTATAAAAAACAAAATCTACCTATAATTTAATTTGTCTAGTAATTAACATATGTGTGATTTTTTAATTTCATATTTAACAAGAGGTGTCCGATAAGAAATATATGTTATAAGCTTACCCAATTTATTTCACCTAGGAGTAAAAAAGTGTTTAATTTTAATTTTTATATAAAACTGGTACTATTATTCTCGCTACTGACTACAAGCCAATATCTCTATTCGCAAACGAAAGATAATAATGAGCAACTAAATAAAGATAAAGATCTCTTATTACTAAAAAATAAAAGCATAAATAAAAATAAACGTTATCTAAAAAGATTCAAGAGACGAGCAAACTCAAAAACTCGTTCAAAAAAACAAAAAAAAATTACCAGCAAAACGAACACCCCACTGAAAAACAAAAAGTTAAAAGGAAATAACGCTTCCATCTCAATAAAAGTTTCAGGTCAGGGCCAGTCTGCTGAAAAAATCCCACCAGAAAAACAAGCTGCGACAAAAGTCTCAGGCAAAAAAACGGTCGCCGTAAAAGTCGCGGCTCAAAAACAGGCCACCGCCACCGTCTCAGCTGAAAAGCAAGCTGCCGCGAAAGTCGCTGCTCAAAAGCAAGCTGCTGCGAAGGTCGCTGCTCAGAAGAAGGCCGCCGCGAAAGTCGCTGCTCAAAAACAAGCTGCCGCGAAAGTCGCTGCTCAAAAGCAAGCTGCTGCGAAGGTCGCTGCTCAGAAGAAGGCCGCCGCGAAGGTCGCTGCTCAAAAACAAGCTGCCGCGAAGGTCGCTGCTCAAAAACAAGCTGCCGCGAAAGTCGCTGCTCAAAAGCAGGCTGCCGCGAAAGTCGCTGCTCAAAAGCAAGCTGCTGCGAAGGTCGCTGCTCAGAAGCGGGCCGCCGCGAAAGTCGCTGCTCAAAAGCAGGCCGCCGCGAAAGTCGCTGCTCAAAAACGGGCCGCCGCGAAGGTCGCTGCTCAAAAGCAGGCCGCCGCGAAGGTCGCTGCTCGAAAGCAGGCTGCTGCAAAGGTCGCGGCTCGAAAGCAGGCTGCTGCAAAGGTCGCGGCTCGAAAGCAAGCTGCTGCTATAATTGCCTCCCGAAAGATAGCAAATGAAAAGAAGAAATACTCTGAAAAGAAAAAATACGAAGCAAAGAAAAAGTATGAAGAAATAGTAAGAGAAAAAGAAAAGAAAAAATACGAAGCAAAGAAAAAGTATGAAGAAATAGCAAGAGAAAAAGAAAAGAAAAAACGTGAAGCAAAGAAAAAATACGAAGAAAAGGAAAGAGAAAAAGCAAAGAAAAAATACGAGAATAGGAAGAAACTAAGAAGAAGCTAAAAAACATTTTTTTGCTAGGGAGGGAGACCTTTTAATCTCCCCCCCCCTAAAAGCACAATCTATTTACAGTGGCTTAATCCCAATCAATATAGATTTTTGCTCGCGGTCGTCTAAAAAATTGATTGTTTTCGTCCCCAAGTTCTCTATTGGTATAACCTCCTAAGGCCCGTCTCCCTGGCTTACCAACCTTAAAATTAAGGCCCTGCTTTTCTACGACAACACTATCACCTTGGAAACGCTTAAACTTTGAAAGTTCATTATTTCTATCCGAAAAGGAAGATACAGCTTTATATTTTGCCGTTAAAGCGGTCAGCTCAGGGTCTAAAATCATCTGCCCGCCCTCTTCTTTAAAAACCTTAAAGGGTGAAAAGTCAGCGCTTCCCTCGGGAGAAAACGTAGATAATCCAGTCCTAACTTTAGGAATATTTCTGTAGGGTCTGTTGATCCCCACTGAACCCTCTCGATTAATGGGCAAGAGTTCGTTACGTCGCTCTCTAGAATAAAGTAATTTTTTCCCCTCATAAGTCAAACTCTGCATATAATCCTCAAAACCATCTTTGCAAGTAGGGGCCTTTCCATTAATATATGTCGAGTATTCGATATTAGAAAAACAAGTGAAGGTATTTCTCATCATCGCTAAAAAATTCTTCATCTCTGGGTGCTTATCCGGATTTTTGTAATGGCCATTTTCATCAAATAAGCTTGGGTCACCTAGGATACCAGGTAATTTTAACTCTTGAACTTTAGAGTTGAGGACGAGTAAAAATCCCTTACCCGCATTCTTTACAGCATCGTTATCATCCTTAAGCTTAGCATTAAAATACCAAACTAAAACACCGGGGCGATAATCATAAGTGATCATTCTAAACCTTTCTGCCAACGAATCACCCTCTCTTAGAAACATAGATTGTAGACCTGTTGAGATATTATTATCCATATTCAAAGATAATAGTGAATCATTAAATTCATACTTTTCTTGCGGTACCCTATACTCCATTAAATAAAAACGATTATAAACTTTTTCTTCCTTACCATCTATCAATGCTACAAATTCATCGGTTTTTTCATTTTCTTCAAAATCAATTTTTTTCGCGCCCAAAGTGATATTATCTAAAACGATACCAAACTCTGTATAACCCGCATCAGTTGTTAGTCTGACTTCAAATACAATTTCTTTTCCGGCAAACTTAGAAAGGTCAATTTTCTTATTCACCCATATTGGTTTTTGACATATTTTAGTTTTCTTAGCAAACTCATTTTTTTCAGGATCTGAAATTAGACCATCAATTTTTTTAAGCCGCAATGCAAGCACCCTCGCAGCGTCACAATTTGGATTAATCTCAGCAAGAGAATCACCATTATCATCACCTGAAACACTTCTGATATCCTCCTGAACTTCATCATTGATAACAATCGCCCCAATATCAAAATCGGTGGTGACTTTTATGATGCTATCATTCCCATCAAAGTTGGTCTCGGTCTCAATATGGTAAATGGTATCAAAACTTAAAATGGGATTTTTTTCGGGAACAACGAACTTAACTTTATACGACCTTGACTCTCCATCAAATGTGCTTGAGTAAGCTGCTCGATTTCCCACGTATTCAGGAAAGTCTACGATATCTAAGATTTCTGTTGATGGCTTTGTCAGAACCACGATTGACCTATAAACATCTTCTGCAAACTCGGGTACGGTGGATAATAAACTTTCGCCTTTAGCATTAGTCTTTGGCCCATGATAATCTAGCGGGCTTTCTCTTTGTGCCTCAGAAACAAAATTTGTCGCCCCCAGATAAGCCGATGTTTTTTCACCATATTGGATAACTTTTGGGCCTAACCACCCTAAGGATAATCTACTAAAGGCGTCAAGTTCTTGCGCTTGTTGGCCGGCATTTGAACTCATCACAGTCCATTGCCCGGTACTATTGCCCTTGCCATCTGAATAGACATCGGGCAGGGATAACGAATGGCCAAACTCATGAATAAAAGTTGACCTATCCGAATACTCAGATTGCATATTGTAATCGAGAGCAAAGAGTCCATCGGAAATTTTTAAGCCATTCATAGACGTTCGTTGCTGACCTTCCACAAGAGGGCCAAGTTTTGCATATCGAGGATCGTCAGACGACAATGATATCGCCCAGCGATGTGGCCAAATTCGATTAAAACACTCCACCGCTTGGTCGTGCCTCGGCCCTGGCGGAACCTCCGCAGAGATGGGTTTTTTACCGGCGACATCAAAGGAGGCCTGACAAGATGCCTGTGACTTACCAGCATAAATTAAAACCACCGAATCAATAAAACCATCTGGTTCATGATAATTTGTATCTCCGTCGTAATCACTTAAATCCCAACTATCAAATTTATGCCACCAATCGGTATCCTGTTGTCTTTCTTTTAATAATGCCAGTGCATCGACAACTAAGCCCCGTGCGTTTTTGTCATTTTTGTTCTCTACCGCTTCACCATAGTCGGCCAACGTTCCATCCACAGTGACGATTCCTGTTACCTCACCATCTAAATCAAATTTTCCCAAGGATGCATGTTTATAATATGTTGCCATTGTTGCGGGGCCGTTGCCAAAGAGATAATTTTGCGCCTGAGAAGCTCCTTTGACGCCTTTTTCAAAAAAATCTGGATCGGAAAATTTTGTGTCCGAAAATTGTACGGGGATGACTAAAACTCTGTACTTTCCTTTAAAGGAATAAAGCTTTGTATGACCTTTAAGCGCGCCCTCAAGAGACAGGGTCTTTCTGTTTATATGAGACAGCGCAGACGCATGATTTTTTTGTATCAGTTTAGCAATTTTAAGATCCTTCGCAGGACCTTCCTCTAGCTGGGCAATACGCTCTGATAATTCTTGTTTAGCTCTGTCGTGTTCAACAATCTGAATTCTTTCTTTTGTGCACGATAATAAAAAGAGACTGAAGAAAATTAAGAAAATAAAGTTGCGATGCATGAAAAACTCCCAATTTTTCGGAGACGAATTATTTCAGAGATTCAATACTTCTGACATCTTTTAGTAAAGAACTTTTTATTGCAAAGAATAAAATTAATGAGTAATCATCGATGTTTCAGCTAATTAAAGAAGTTTAAAAACCTTGGTGTCAATTTGTTACCAGCTAAATTTTAGAGGGAACAACCCATGGCATCACATATAAAAGTGGTGGCGCGAAACAAAATCGGATAAAAATTTTTCACTTGATTAACAGAAATAAGGTAAATTTGTGCAACTGGTAAAATATTTTCCGAAAATAAAAATAAAAAGGCCCCCAACCTAAACCCATTCACCACGGAGCATCTAAAAAAAGCATAACTCAACCGCTTAAAACTCATCACCCTGTATTGGTATTTCCGCTTTCTCAAGTAATGGTGAAGAATAAAAGACAAAACCACTAACAATGAATAGATAAATAATCTGCCTTTACGTAAAAAAATATTTAAAAAGCTTGTTATTGTGTGGGGAGATTTAATTAATTGAAATAAAAACTCTGGAATCAAATGGCCATCCACTAAAAATCGCTTAAAAATGCCATCTTTTGTAGAACGTTGAATAATCTTTTTTAAATCTTCGCGATTTTTAATATTTAAGCTTGCCACCATATCGCTGATAAATTTTTCAAAACGGACAGGATCTTCGAGAATTTCTTTTAGCTCAAATGACTGCATCTCTTCATTTATTCTTCCTTCTCGCGAAGTTTTTGGCGTTTGAGTATTTAGGGAAGACAATTCTTTCTCGGAGGTCAACGTGCTGGCCCAGCTGCTTGTTCCGTAAAGTAAAAAAAGGATTACTATTGTAAAAATATTCATCGATTTATGATCGGCAATCTTAGTCAAGCATTTTAAACATCATTTGACAGCGGCAATATATTCCCATTTAGCAAACAGTCACAGTTATTTCAGCTCAGTCGAAAAAAAAACGATAAATAAAATTAGGTAAATATGAAAAACCAACTAATAAAATTTTATTATCTCGTCTATATGCCATTAAATGCATGTTATAGATATTTGCTCTTTTTAGTTGCTGGACTTTTTGTTTTAGTGACTTTTTTTTATGCGATTTTCTTTAATTTTGTATTAGAGCAAGATATTTTCAAGGTGACACCAAAGGATATAAAAAAAATAACTGAGTGGAAAGGATATGACAACACACTCATATTTGATAACAATGGGAACGTCATTAGTGAACAATTCAGCGAATATCATGTTTATATCCCTTACCCTAAAATCCCGAAAAAAATGATAGAGACAATTATTGCCATTGAAGATAGAAAGTTCTGGCAGCACAAGGGCATCGATATATATGGAATTTTCAGAGCAGCGTGGGCCTTTTTGCGAGACCACGAAACAGGATTCAAGCAGGGTGCCTCGACGATCACGCAACAAGTTGTTAAAAATTTACTGCTAACTAAGAATAAAACGATAACTCGCAAAATAAGAGAAATTATTCTCTCTCTCTATGTGGAAAAATATATTTCTAAAGAAAAAATTTTGGAGATATATTATAACAGCATGTTCCTAGGTAATGGTGCCTATGGCGTGGGAGCCGCTGCCAGACGTTACTTCGATAAATCAACCGATCAACTAGAGATTCACGAAATGGCGATCATTGCCGGTTTATTTCAACGACCCGGGCCCTACAACCCTGCCAAGCATCCGGCACGCGCCAAAAAAAGACAATTGGTAGTATTGGATGCTATGCTTAATGCCGGTTATATTGATCAAAAAGATTCTCTCATTTACAAAAAACGGCCCTTAGACTACCAACAATATCACTCTAAATATGGGGAGATAGCTCCCTATTTTATCGATCATGTTATTCTGCGCGCTAGTGAAATCTTGCAAGATTATGATACCTCTATTAAAAATAGTGGTCTTAAAATTTATACAACACTGGATACTCAGTTGCAGAAACTTGGCGAACAAACTTTTTCTTCGTCACAGGATATTTTTTCGAAATTAGAAAATGCACTTATCGAAGATGAAGTATTATTTAAAAAAGAAATCTCAGTTCTAAAAAAATCAGAGTTTGATACCATCATTGAGCTTGAACCTAAGAATGAAGAGGTAGTAAAAAAGGAGAACTCAGGTATAGAAGGTGCCTTATTAGCTCTCGATAGAAGAACAGGTGCAATAGTTACCATGATAGGTGGACGAGAATATGAAATCTCTCAATTTAATAGAACCACCCAATCATTCAGGTCACCAGGTTCAACTTTTAAAACATTTACCTACGCTCTCGCTTTAAAGAGCGGTCATACCTGGAATGAAATGTTTTACGTCACCCCTATCACTATAGCGAATTATCGCCCCTCAACTGCAAGCAGCTTACTTTATTCAGAATCAACAATGCTAGCAGCGTTTTATAAAAGCATAAACGCTCCCGCAATCTTACTTGGACAAAAAATTGGACTTAAAAATGTCTTAACATTCGCCCAGCAATTGGGTATAAAAACCCCCCTCAAAGAGGAAGCCTCGACCTTATTAGGTGGATCAGAAGTAACTCTTATGGACATGGCACGTGCCTATTCAATATTTGCCAATAAAGGTATTAAAGTCCCCCCTTCGGCGATTACCAAAATTGTAGATCGCCAAGGCAACGTTCTTTATCGAGCGCCGCCAGCTTCACAATTAAGCGTTCCCATTTTAGAAAAAAGTGTTAATGAACTGATTGTTGAAGGTTTAAGACAAGTTGTTATAAGAGGAACTGGTTATGCAGCTAAAAATTTAGCTCGCTTTGTAGCGGGAAAAACGGGGACTTCTAATAATGCTAAAGATAATTGGTTCTGTGGATTTACAGATGATCTCGTGGTTATAGTATGGTTGGGAAATGATCAGCAAAAATCCTTTCAAAAAAAGATCTCCGCTGCCAATACCGCAACTCCACTATGGGCAAGATTCGTAAAAAAATCTATAGCTCATTTACGATCTCGTAGTTTACCAAAACCTACAAAAATACATCCAACAAAAATTAATCCTCTCTACGGGAATAATGACGAATCCGGTGTAGAGATGTATTTTTTATCACATAAGATGCCTAAAAAAATTAACTCAGATCTTTTACTGCTAGAGAAAGGCGAAAAGCTAAGGGTGGGAATAGATGAGCTATAATAAAATACTTATTCTTTTCTCTTTTGTAATGCTAACAATTTCCTGTAGTACCAGGCATACCACGAGGAAAAAAATATCCGAAACGATTTATGATAAAATGACAACTATTCCAAACAAACACGATCAAGTGATTGGAGTGTTATTAGAAAAGCATAAAAAAAATAAGCTTAAGACTAATGCCATCATTCAAGGTATAAAATATTCTTTAAAAAAAATAAATCCAAATTATAAAGCACGATTCATCATCAAAAAAGTTTTGGCAAAAAAAACTTCCATCGACAATGCGCTAAACCATTTAATCCACAGACACAAAGCTGGTTTAATCATTTCGTGGGGCAGACAAATTTTTTTAGAGTATCTGCAAAGCAAGGAAAAAAAACTAAATTTCCCTATAATCTATATCCACAAGAATCTAGAAAAAACAAAAAATGCATTTTACGTATTCCCAAACTCTCATAATTTTTCAGCAACCGTTATTCAGGAGATGAAACGCAAAGGAATCAAAAGGATTGCCATGCTGACCCCGAAGAAATATATTGATTCGGATTTTATTAAGACCTTGAAAAAATATCTAAGAGAAAATGATATCGAATTAGTTTTTGATGAAAAATATCATAGTGAGGTTGGTGAAACAATGGATCTTGCCTGTAAAAAAATTTTTATTATCGACCGCAAAAAAAGAGAAAATGAATACCAGAAGATTTTTGCAGAAGAAAATATGAAGGCCAAAAAATCTGGTTACAAATTAAATCAAAAGCTAGTTTTTCTCCCTGCAAAAATTACTTTTGATGCAATTTTTATTCCCGATAACTTTAAAGCGGTGAGATACTTTATTAAACTATTTAAATTTCACAAAGCAGAGAACCTACCTCTAATTGGAACTTATGAATGGCGCTCTCCAGAATTGGTCAACCCACCTGAACCCTATTTAAATGGCGCTAGTTTTATCGATTATATTGGTGATTATAATGCTCTTCCAATTCTCGAAAAAGATTATTCTTATAAATCGGTGACGGGCGAATCCTTAAAAATTGAATATAAACTAATGGGGTATTATGCCGCTCTCTTGGGCCAAATTGCTGTAAAAAAGTCGAACAAAAATATAAATAATATCAAAACCATTTTAAATAGTATAAGAATAAAGGATAACTTTATAAAAAATAAAAAAGCATTCCTAAAGAATAGTTTCAATTGGCCAGCATTTTCATTTGAGATAAAAGATTTTAAATATCAAATAAAATCTTTGAATATTCCAACGAAAGTATTAACAACAAAATATTAAATAAATTTTATGGTAAGAAAACAACAAAAAAATGAAATATTCACGACATACGACCTGCATGGTTACAAGCTGGAGGACGCCATCGACTTTATTGAGAACCTCATTGGTACGATTCGATTGGCGGGAAATGAGGAGATCATTAAAGTCATTACTGGCCGTGGTATCATCAGAACAAGATTGAAAAAATATTTAGAGGCGATAGGAGTTGACCATCGATTCGAACATGGAAATGATGGCGTCATTATCATTTTAGTCGACTAAGTTTGCGTTCCTAAGTTAATGAAAACCCGTTCTTTTGCAATGGGAGAGAATTAGCTTTCTATTTCATTAATTTTTTCTAAAAACTGCTCATCTGAATAACCTTCCAATTCGCGATAATGCGCCAATTGTTCGGCATCAGAAGTCGTTGCCAGCAGTTCCCTCAGAGCGACCCGCCCCTCCTGGATGGTCATTTTACCTTTAAATATTTCAATACACATTATGCACATCACCACTCCTTTTTTTTGTATTATACCATAGATAAAAACTCTCACATTCATTATAGCTATATTTTAAAGTGAGCAAAATATCAAGAAAGTCATCGTAAGTATCTAATTTTCAGTTTTTTTGCAAACCCTTTCAAAATATATTAGTGAAATAATAAAAGCTCCTGTGCAAACGGCCGAGGTTAGATAGCTTACATTTATAAAAAACTTAAGCCAGGATATATTTGGACTGGCAAAAGTTTTATACAACATTAAAGCAACGCTGCCCAGATAGCCAAAGGCATCCGTGCAATAAATCATAAATCCAGCAGTTCCCATAAATCCAACGGCGGCAATAAGACGATCAAATAAAACACAACCATAGGGGACATAGCCAAGATAAAGACCTAAACCAACTAAAATCATCCAAGCGACAGGAGATATCATATTCAATTGATGACCTAAAGTCGCCACACCGATAAGCAGTGAACCAGCAATCATTATCAAGTGAATTGTACGCATCGCTAGTCTATTGTTTTTGATGAGCATAATCGATCCCAAGCCTATCAAAACACCTACAATCACGGGTACCTCAGAGGCAGCGTAAATCGCCGATTTCCCCTCAAACCCGATAGCATCCCATATTTCACGTGAAAAATTATCTCTAAAGTCCCTATAGGCGGTTAATAACATGTAGAGAAGTGTTAAAGGTACTAACCCAGGAGCATAGGTTTTTAAAAAAAGCCAACGATCTGGGCCCTGCATGGGCCGTCTTTTAATCCTTAATTCCTCATCGAGTAATGTTGGTTTTGGAATTTGATTAAGCAGATAAACAGCGATTAAAAACAGCGGAAAAAATATTAAACCGGTAACAAAGGGCATCCAAGTTTCGGCCACTCCATTATTCATAACTTCTCTACCAACAGATTTCACTACGCCTGATGCTAAAATATAACTGGCAGATAACCCCGCTCCTAAAGCTTCCGAAGTTTTCCGACCTTCCAGAAAGCCAAAAACTAACCCCCAAACCATCCCCAAAGGAAGCCCGTTTAAAAAGAGAAAGAGGGCACCCCAAGGCTTTGGAACTATACCCACAAAAACAAGCGAGATTTCGGCAAAAAGAATTAAGCCCACTAAACTTAATGCCCTTCTATTGCCTTTCATTTCAGAGACAATTTTGATGCCGAGAAATTTCGAGCAAGTGTAACCTAACACTTGACTGATAATAATGAATATCTTGTAGCCCATTACCAAACCAAATATTTCGACTTCTCCAGCAAATATTCCCACTGAAAAAGGTTTTCTAAATGCATACATACAGAAATAAGTGGTAAAGGCAGCTGCCACACAATAGGCACTAAAAGCTGCTGGGTTGGCAGTTTCCAGCCACTGTGTGATTTTTGATTTTTTTTGCATAAGCCCTCTTTTTTATCGTACTTTCTATTTATTCTAAAAGAAAATAGCGTCTGCCACCAGATATTCAGTAAATTGTTTTACTTATCTTCTAGTTTTCTTAATGCAGGCCTTATACACCTTTTTCTTGCTCTTCCAGGTAGCAAAACTCTCTGTTTTATAATCATAGAATGCACAATGATCAAAACCAGACAATTTTGTTTTTAAACCAGGAGCAGCAGCATAAATGGCGGTATTTAAACTTTTGACTTCATCCCAAGTTAAGGAAAGTGGCGTTTTTTTATGAATCCGCATAAACCCATCTTTATTCACTGAAGTAAATAATTCAATTAATTTGGGAGAAGGTTTATCTTCGGCTGTTCGATTTAGTTTCCACAACTGCCAGAATTCATCGGCAAACTTTTGATACAAGCGACTAAATCGTAAACCGCGATGAACAACGATATTATCAAATTGGGTAAACTCGGCAGATTTAGACATATTTGAGGAACCGGATAATAACACAGGAAAATCTGTAGCAGAGTCAATGAGGATAAATTTATGATGATTCAAAAGAGCATATCTAGGATGAGGGATAATTGAATACCATTTTACTCTCACTGGAGTTTTTTTTTGCTGCATAATATTTTGGTATTCAGCTACAAATTTTGGAGTTTGCGCCTTGGAATTTGTTTTTGTACTGTATTCATAATTATCTACAAACCAATGTATCTTAACTCCCCTTTGTACGGCCCGTATAAAGGCATCTTTTACGGCAGGCAGAGTGAGGTGGTTTAGGCAGACAAGAATATTATCTTTTGCTTTGTCAATTTCTCGAATTAACATTTCTCTTACATTCCACGTTTTATTCCCCTCTATTTTTTTAGCCGCTAAGGATAAATAACGCCCCTCTCGATATTTTACAGTACCAGGTCTATTCCTGCGCAATTTAAAATTCATCGAGCTAGACACTAAATAAAGGTCACTCGCAACAGGTAAATTATTTAAAAGTTCACCATTTTCTGATCTTTGATTGTAATCTTTTATTTCTGTTGCGATTCTTTCCCCATGGGTTATCAAATCTGTGCCAGAATTGAAAAGCACAGAAAATTCATGTTTAAATTGTTGAATTAATCTATCGTGTGGGTGAAGAGAATTCCCTCCGGAGCTATAATAAACCATATTTTCCGAATATCGGGTGAGCGGCCCATTCGACATGTTAGCAGAGCCATTCATTAAAATTTCATTGTCTACAATGAGAAATTTTTCGTGCATTTTTTGTTTGGCCAATTTAAACTCAGCGCCCAGCTTTTCCAATTTTTTGACCCGAGAATGTAAGGTTGGATGAGGACCATTTTTAGAGTTAATATAAAGCGGTCGATGTAAAACAATACGAACTTTAGGCGGGTTAATTTTTGTTAAAGCCTTTTTTAAGGCCATAAATAAACCTTTATCACTCCAACCATAAAGTGTCAGATGAATATAGTTCCGAGATCCTTCAATTAATGAGTATACTTTATTAAAAGAATTACGACCCTCGTGTGGCGACATATAAACTTCTAATTCGGCACGGGCTTTGTTAGAGAGGCTTGCATAGAGATTAAAAGTATAAAAAATCGCCAAAAATAGAGCTAAAATGGCCGGCAGCCTATGCATGATAAATTCCCTTTATTATTTTATTATCCTGAAAGAAATTCAATGGCCACAATAAAACCTTCCACTTTTTTCACTTGCTATGGCATAAAGTACTTTAGACAAGTATTAAACAATTTTTGGATTAATAATATGTACGATTTAATTATTTTCGACTGCGATGGCACTTTGATTGATAGCGAAATAATTGCCGCTAAAGTAATCCCACGTATTTGGTCAAGTTATGGTGTCCAAATTAATACGGACGAGTTTATAGAAAACTTTGTAGGGATCGGCCATAACTCTCCAAAAGTATTAGCAGTTAAAAAAAAGCTACCCCTCAATATTGATAAAATAATTGCCCACGAACTGGAACGTGAATTTAAAAAATCCCTTAAAGCAGTAGTCGGAATGGAGTCACTTCTGAGAAAAATTAAGCAACAAAAATGTATCGCCTCAAATAGCTCTAAAAAATACATTGTCAATGCAGTGGAGATGACTGGCCTTGCAAAATATTTCTCTGATAAAATCTTTAGTGCCCAGCAAGTAGAGAATGCAAAACCTGCACCCGACCTTTTTCATTTTATCGCGAATTCCCTTCAAGTGGATGCCAAAAGATGTCTGGTTCTCGAGGACTCACCTGCGGGCATCCTAGGTGCCAAAAACGCTGGCATGCAAGTCGCCGCGTTT
>Ga0316206_1000971_pt1 | contig 30001 bp, 21 predicted proteins | sample 6monthpyrite_MG_FD_204942 | JGI IMG/M metagenome (GOLD analysis project Ga0316206, IMG submission 204942) | Microbial mat bacterial communities from mineral coupon in-situ incubated in ocean water Damariscotta River, Maine, United States -... | ecosystem: Environmental > Aquatic > Marine >... | reverse complement strand
GCCCAGCATGGGCGTGAACTTATGAGGTGAAAGTCCTCTGTAGGAGATTCACCTGTTTATATTTTATAGACAGTATAACTACTAGCCGACGGCAACTGCAAGTCCGTGAGGAATTGTGGGAAGGAAGTCCGAGCGCAAAACTGCGAGCCTACGAACAGAAACATCATATGAGGCCGAGTCTCAGGGGGTGAGTTAGCCAAGCATAATAGATATCCTAGGCACCCACCCTAAATTTGACAACTAAAAACTTCAAGCGTAACTTCTTTTCTACAATCACTCACTATAAGCAATATCAAGGAACAGATGATGCCAAAGCCTCGTTATACTCAAGTTTCACTTGAAGCGACACCCTACTATCACTGTATTTCCCGTTGTGTTCGGCGGGCTTTTCTTTGTGGTACAGATGTATCGACGGGGGAATGTTTTGAGCACCGACGTCAATGGGTTGAAGATAAAATATTTGAGTTAGCCGATGTTTTTTCCATTGATATTTGTGCCTATGCGGTCATGTCTAATCATTATCATCTGGTGTTACACCTTAACCGTAAACAGGTATCTTAGTGTGGGTGTCCGGTTAATTTACGGTTAATTTAAATATAGTATTAGGCATAAAGATGATGACACACTAAGCAGAAGTAACCCCAAAGTTAACCATAAATAAAAATAGCGAACTCTTGAAATTGTTTTTCTCATTTCACTTTCTATAACATCTCTCATTATAGCTTCAAACTGGTCATGGGTTTCTTGGTACGTTCTTTTTGAATACTCTATAAATATCTTCTCAAAGTCCTCATTATTACGACACCTTGGTATTATTTTAAAGGCCTTGCGGTCTTCGTAATAATTCCGTATTTCTTTTTGAAAGAGCATTAACTTAGTGTATGCATCTTTAGGCTCGTAGATTCCTTCTTCATAAGCCCTAACCATGATTTGTGAGTACCAAACTATAAACCCTCTGGTGTTTGCAATATTTATCCATTGAAACAGGATAATTAATGAAAATAAAGACAACCCTGCGCAGAAAGAAAACTGACTCATTGCTTTCAAATAATGAAAAAATAAAGTGGTATTTTTAACAGATTTATCTAAGAATAAAATATATGCATCTATAAACTCACTTACTCCTGTTATAAAGAAATCAAGTGAAAACGCTAGTAAAAAGGTCAGTGTGGTAATGAATATTGCTCTATAAGCCTGGAGCAAGTTGTATTGCATACCCAGTAACCGTAAAAGATTATCGGGTTTCATTTTATCTTTACTTTCCATCACCATTGAAATATTCAACCTTATATTATTTATAACGAAGTTGTAGAAAAAACCGATAAAATCACAAGTTATCACATTTTGTTTTGAAATTTACCCGGACACCCGCTATAATAAAAGGTTTAAATTTTTACTAAGATTTTGTTTTTATTGATATCTTAGTGTGGGTGTCCGGTTAATTCTATTTTCCTTAGACCATCAAGAAAACAGACAGAAACGGGAAAATATTTGATACACCCTCATTAATTATAATTTAATGCGCAGCACTAGTAGCTCCAATATTCCCAAGTCCATTCCCATAACAACGACTTCCACCACACTGACTCCATAAACCACCGCTATCAACATCTGAGAAAGAGAACGTAGCCACTTCAGTTGTGCCACCATTATTTCGAAAGTTTAATGCATCTACGTAAGTATGATTTTTCGTTAGCAGCGGATCATAGTGCATAAAGTAATAGTTGTTACCTTCATTCACTAACGACTGAGTATCATCATTAGCGATAAATATGCCACCTGTATTGATACTATAAAACACGGTATCTTGAATAGTAATTTCAAAAGTATTGCCAGAACTTGTTGCAGGCTTATCAGGGTGTGTACTAATTTGCCCTCCATAATTAGAGGTGTTATTCCGTAGAAAGGCCGAATTTAAAATATACAGTTTGTTGTCTCCGGCGTGCTGCGGCTTGCCTGATACACCAGCACGGTCATTATCAATAGCTTTACTACCTACCAGCCACGTGTCATGGGCCCACACTTTAAAACCAGTCCCTTGATAGCCCCCGTTATTACGAGCTATAGAATTAATAATAACAACCTGTTGGCCACCGATATCAAATCCGTCACCTTCATTATCTTCAGACAAGCAGTTTTCGAAATAAATGTGACCGTGGGATATTGCACTAAAGCCACCTAGACCATCGGAATTATTATTCCGAGATACGACATTACTGAAGACAATATTGGTTATGTTATAACCGGAAAGCAGAATTCCACTGGAAAAATTACGGATCCCAGAATAACCACAATTTTGTGTCGTGACACCGCTAAACCAGACGTCTCTGGTGTCTTCTAACAATACGATGCCTGCATCACTATTGCTTGACGATTGACAATCAACTTCAATATCTTCGAATACAAGAAGATTCGCATTGTTTTGAACTAATATATTATAACCAGAGCTACCAGAGCCAGAGAAATAGAGATTTCGAAGCACAACATTATTACTGTTAGCATTGATGGTAACTCGCCCTGTTAAAGTTGCACGCTCACCGTTAGGGCCATTTTCACCCTCAATAACAAGCCAATCTGAAACTGCGCTAGCCTCACCAAAGTTGACATAAGCCGTGTTGTATTCTGTACCTGTACCAACAACGACAAGCTTGTCTCCTTGCTGGAGCTTCGTGGCTGCATGACTTAAGGTTGACCAAGGAGTATCGATAGAACCATCACCACTATCATCATCACCGGTATTATTGTTGATATAAAGTATTCTAATTGACGGTGCGACATATGGAACTTGAGGTATTTCAGGAACTGGTGAGGTCTGCGCTTGAGCAGAGAAGCTTAAGGCTAGAAGAAAAGTGTAGAAGAATGTATGTATTTTTTTAAACATATTATAATATTCCATATTATTAATTGTTGTTTTTGATCTTGTCAATAAATCTTAGCATAGAGCAATAAATAGGACATAAACTTTTTAGACAATATCGGAGTTTTTCAATTTATCCAATTTATCCGGACACCCAGTCTAATAAAAGGTTTAAATTTTTATTAAGCTTTTGTTTTCAATTTATCCGGACACCCAGTCTAATAAAAGGTTTAAATTTTTATTAAGCTTTTGTTTTTATTGATATCTTAGTGTGGGTGTCCGGTTGATTTCCGGTTGATTTTTTTCAACTGCCGTTGAAGCTTCGTCTTGTCTGGCATTCAGTTGTTTATGCTATCTCTTTCCTTTTCAATCGACAATCTGTGATTTAACAAATAAAACTTCTAAATATTTTATTCGTTATCGCATCGGTGGATTTTTTGTTTTATATTTTGTTGTAGTGGATGTCCAGTTATTATTTGTCTGGGTGTGTGTTGGGAACTAAAGATTTTATGGGGTAACAAAAGTTGCCTGGGACAAGCTTGCGCTTGTCTAGAACCTGATGGCTGACTGGTGCATATTTATTATGCCACTTCGCTTTAAATTTTAGGTGTACATATTGTTTTTATTTAGATTAAACATCTGTTAAATTTTTTACGTGAAAATAACACGTAAAAAATAACAGATATCCTAGAGATATCCTAGATAGATATCCTAGACACCTAGACACCTAGACACCTAGATATCCTAGACACCCACCCTAAATTTGACAACTAAAAACTTCAAGCGTAACTTCTTTTCTACAATCACTCACTATAAGCAATATCAAGGAACAGATGATGCCAAAGCCTCGTTATACTCAAGTTTCACTTGAAGCGACACCCTACTATCACTGTATTTCCCGTTGTGTTCGGCGGGCTTTTCTTTGTGGTACAGATGTATCGACGGGGGAATGTTTTGAGCACCGACGTCAATGGGTTGAAGATAAAATATTTGAGTTAGCCGATGTTTTTTCCATTGATATTTGTGCCTATGCGGTCATGTCTAATCATTATCATCTGGTGTTACACCTTAACCGTAAACAGGCGCTGGCCTGGACTTTTGATGATATTATTAATACCTGGCATCGGCTTTTTTCAGGCAACCTTTTATCCCAGCGATATTGCCGCGGGGTTGCGTTGCATAAATCAGAGTTGGCGTCTTTAAAGGAAACCGCCGAAATCTGGCGTAAACGTTTAATGGATATCAGCTGGTTCATGCGGGTGTTAAATGAATCGGTTGCCAGACAGGCGAATGCGGAAGATAAATGTTCGGGTCGCTTTTGGGAAGGTAGATTTAAATCTCAGGCGTTATTAGATGAGTCTGCAATACTGACCTGTATGGCTTATGTTGATTTAAATCCAATTAGGGCGGCTATTGCTGAGACACCTGAGTCTTCGGACTTCACTTCAATTAAACAGCGCATTCATGACATGCTGCACCCAGAAAAGACTAGTGCAGAAAGACAATTATTTGTCTTTGCCGGCCCGATTAATAAAAACATGCCTGAGGGGCTGCCCTTTCTTTTTTCGGATTATCTACATTTAGTGGAAGAAACCGGGCGCACCCTGCGTGATGATAAACGCGGCTATATTCATCAAAACACGCCTGCGATTTTACAGCGTTTAAATATGGACAGTAAACACTGGCTTTATCTCACGCAACATTTTGAAAGTAAGTTAAAGGGCATGGTGGGTTCGGTGCATAAACTCAAACAGGCGTGCGAAAAACTGGGTTATAAACGGATGCCAGGTTTTCGAAGTTGCGCGGAATTTTTTACATAAATTTCATTTTCTTTTTTCTAACTATTTAATTTATCATTTCAGTGTTAGCTGATGCTTCACTGCAACTATTTTTTGTGTTTTATATAAAACAGATCAAACATTCCTGCTTTTTCTAAAATTTTATACTTATTTTTAATAATTTATATTTATTCTGACGTTATCGAACGGGGTTTTTACTTTGGTTATAGTTTGTTTTTAGGTTGGGTGTCTTACTTACTGCTTACTCTTCTTGGGTGTCTTACTTACTTCTTTCGCTCGATTAGCGCTCACCCATAATCGTGCTAAATATAATACACAAGGCAAGGCGCCCGATATTGAAAAAATTAAATGTAAAGGCCATCAAATTTTATAGTGTTTGCTTTTGGCAAATTTTTGGCCGGTACGCCTCCAGCAGCGTTCCCCCTAAACAATTCCATACAATTCTGCCCTTTAATGTATTGGGTGTGAAGATGAGTGTTTGTTCTTCTCCTTCTAGTGCTTGAGCACGTATGACAATGGTAATAATAGAATTGTCACCGACCAGAACCGATTTTAATGACGGGTTGCTAATGTGTTTTTCTAGCCCCGCATCAATATTTTGATTGGGCCAAAAATTGGTTTGCAGAATAAAATCGGTTACCTGATTACGAACATCAAAGGCGAGTTTCAAATCGTTTTGAACCTTCGACTGTTTAGCATATTGTTGATAGAAGGGCAGTGCTACCACGGCAGCGATCGCGAGAACAACCAAAACCACCAGCATTTTTATGAGTAGGGATTTTGTGTTGTTGCTTTTAATAACAATGGGGTCATAGCCGCAGTGAATGCAGGCCGAGTCGGCACTGGCGCGAATGGTGCCGCACTCCGGGCAAAAATTTTCAGGGGCTACATTATCAATGGGTCTGATTTTATCTTTTTTATCCGGCTTTTCTTTTGGTCCGTCGGCAAGGCTGAGTTCGGCGTGTTCGCTGTGCAATGGCGTGATATCCGGGCGGGTAATATCAATGAGTGGCAAACCGTTATCTGTCGGTTGTACGGCTTTAATTTCAGGAAGCGGGATATCTTCTTCGGTATTTGCTAATTCTGGAATTTCTTCAATTTGACAATTTACACCGATCGCATTAATGGCTTTATAAAATTTTTCAGCGGTGGCTTTATCGGTTTGTTTTTTTATGACAAAAGATTTTTTGCGTAGAATTTTTTCGGCTTTATCAGTGGAAGTTTTAAACAGTTTAGCGAGTGCGGGAGCAACAACGGAAGCTTGAGTGCTATCGGTGGCTTGCATAATGGTGACGTTATACTTTTTGTTTTCCATTTATGGTGCTCATATTAAATTTGGATGATTTATTTTTACATTTACCAGGTGGCTCCCCTCTCTTAGAAAAGAGGTGTTGGGGAGACTCAACCGTTAGATATAGTTAAATCCTTTTATCTCTCTTCGCGGTTTTTTAAATCGCTTTAAACCCGATATCTTTACGATAATAGACTTTATCCCACTGTATTTTTTCAACAATTTCGTAGGCAGCCTGTTGAGCTTCGGCAACCGTATTACCCATACCGCAGGCGCATAACACACGCCCGCCATTGGTCACAACCTGGCCGTCTTTGATGGCAGTACCCGCATGGAATACTTTTGTTTTGTGTGTGTCCAGTCCGTCGAGGCCGCTAATGATATCGCCCTTCATATATTTATCCGGATACCCGCCCGCAGCCAGAACCACCCCTAATGCAAATTGAGAATCCCATTGAGTGGTTTGTTCGTCTAGCTTGCCGTCGACAGCAGCCAGGCATAAATCCACTAAATCGGATTGCATGCGCATCATAATCGGCTGGGTTTCCGGGTCGCCAAAGCGCACATTGTATTCCAGTACTTTTGGCTTACCATTTTCAATCATTAAGCCCGCATACAAAAAACCGCTAAAGGCGTGACCTTCTTTTGCCATGCCATCAACCGTCGGGCGAATCACTTCGTCAATCACCGTCTGGTGAATTTCATCGGTGACTAACGGTGCCGGAGAGTAAGCACCCATGCCGCCAGTATTAGGGCCAGTGTCGCCTTCGTTACGCGCTTTATGATCTTGAGATGTGGCCATCGGTAAAATGTTTTTACCGTCAACCATGCAAATAAAGCTGGCTTCTTCGCCGCTTAAAAATTCTTCAATAACAACCCGCGCGCCCGCATCACCAAAACTGTTACCGCTGAGCATATCTTTTACTGCGGCAATGGCTTCGTCTTCGGTTTGCGCCAGAATCACACCTTTGCCTGCGGCCAGGCCATCGGCTTTAATGACAATGGGTGCGCCCTGTTCTTTGATGTATGCAATGGCCTCGGCTTCATCGGTGAAGTTGCCATAAGCGGCGGTGGGAATGTTGTTGCGCGCCAGAAAATCTTTGGTGAAGGCTTTTGAGCCTTCTAGTTGTGCGGCGCCTCGCGTCGGGCCAAATATTTTTAAGCCGGCAGCCTGAAAGGTGTCGACTACACCGTTTACTAAAGGGGCTTCCGGCCCCACGATAGTGAGTGCAATTTCATTTTGAAGTGCAAAGCTTTTTAATGCGTCAATGTCTTCTGCATTAATATCCACGTTTTTGACTTTGTCTTCATGGGCCGTGCCCGCGTTGCCGGGGGCCACGAAAACGGTTTTAACGTTTTCAGACTGAGCCGCTTTCCAGGCTAGAGCATGTTCGCGACCACCGCCGCCGATTACGAGAATATTCATGTGGTGAAACCCTGTTTTACTTTTCCGCTATATAAACGCAAAATTCGCGAATAAAGGCAGAAGACTGAAAAGACGAATGCACCAAAGGTGTATGAACCAAGGGCGTATTAGTCTTAAATAAAAAAATTGCGTACTTTGTGTTCATTTACGCTAAGCGTGTATTAATGTCTAAAGTGGCGCATGCTAGTAAACACCATTGCCATACCGTGTTCATTGGCTGCTGCAATCGTTTCATCATCGCGCATTGAGCCGCCGGGTTGAATGACCGCCGTAATGCCCGCTTCATGTGCCGCATCAATGCCATCCCGAAACGGGAAGAAAGCATCCGATGCCATCACCGAACCTTCTACGACGAGGTTTTCATCAGCGGCTTTTATGCCGGCAATTTTAGCCGAATAAACCCGGCTCATTTGGCCCGCACCGACACCAATGGTCATTTGATTTTGTACGTAAACAATCGCATTGGATTTAACAAACTTGGCGACTTTCCAGGCAAATAATAAATCGCGCAGCTGGTCTTGCGTGGGTTTCTTTTCAGTCACCACTTGCAGGTCATCTATGCCGACCATGCCGAGGTCGCGATCCTGTACTAACAACCCGCCATTAATGCGTTTGAAATCGAGTGCTGGAACCGGCTTGCCCCATTCGCCGCACTCTAAAACCCGAACGTTTTTCTTTTCGGCTAAAACCGCTTTCGCGGCATCGCTTACCGCGGGTGCAATAATCACTTCAACAAACTGGCGACTAATAATTTCTGCCGCCAGGTTTTCTTCAAGGGTGCGGTTAAGCGCAATGATGCCACCAAACGCAGATGTGGGGTCAGTTTTATATGCGCCTTCGTATGCGCCCAAAATGTCATCAGCAATTGCAACCCCGCATGGATTTGCGTGTTTTACGATGACACAGGCGGGCTCAGAAAAAGACTTAACACATTCCAGTGCCGCATCGGTGTCTGCCACATTATTATAAGACAGCTCTTTGCCCTGTACTTGTGTGGCACCGGCAACCGATACTTCAGCCGGGTTGGCTTCTTTATAAAAGGCAGCTTGTTGATGGGGGTTTTCACCGTAGCGCATTTCCTGCACCTTATCGAACTGGAAATTAATGGTGCGCGGGAAGTTAGACTGGCTGCCATCTGCATTGATGGTGCCCAGGTAGTTGGCAATCGCACCGTCGTAGTTTGATGTGTGTTCAAAGGCTTTTACCGCCAGATCAAATCGCGTGGGCTGGCAGATGCCACCGGCATTCACTTCGTCGATAATGCGCGAATAATCTGCCGGGTCGACAACAATGGTGACAAAGGCATGGTTTTTGGCGGTTGCGCGTACCATGGTGGGGCCACCAATGTCGATATTTTCGATTGCATCTTCAAGGCTGCAATCGGGTTTTGCGATAGTGGCTTCAAATGGGTAAAGGTTAACGACGACCAGGTCGATGGGGGCAATGTCATTGGCTTGCATGACGTCATCATCAATGCCGCGACGCCCTAAAATACCGCCGTGAATTTTCGGGTGCAGGGTTTTCACTCGCCCATCCATCATTTCAGGAAAACCGGTGTGGTCAGATACTTCTGTCACCGCGACATTATTATCCGCCAGTAACTTAGCGGTACCGCCAGTGGAAAGGATTTCAACGCCAGCGGCAACCAGTGCCTGAGCCAATTCTAAAACACCGGTTTTATCGGAAACGCTCATTAAGGCCCTTTTCACTGGGCGGGTCGTATTAGTCATAGTTTCTGCAATCCACAATCTGTCAATTTAAGTGGCGAATTATAAACTAAATAGAGATGGGTCAGAAGGTTATGGTGGATATATTTAGGGCAGGGAAGAGATAAAGTCAAAAGCTGTTTACCGCAAATAAACGCAAAACACGCTAATAAAAGCAAAAACATTATTTAGTTATAGTGCGCCGTAGGCGCACTATAACTAAACAACATTTGCGTACATTTGCGTTTATTTGCGGTAAACAGCTTCTGCCTTTGACCTTCTGCTTATGGCTGGTTTGAGTCATTGTTTACTGTCAGCGTATATTGGAAGTAATATAGAAATCTGTCGGGTGAGGTCTGAGCCAATACAGTTAACCAGAACAGTTAACCAGTACAGTTAAACTAGTATAGTTAACTTCCTTGTCATACCCGCCTTGCCTTACCTTCCCGGGCAGGTATGGCAGGGAAGATATGACAGGGCAGATATGACGAAGTGATGTTGACCATTAATAGAAAATCATTTAATCAAGCTATAAGTTTTAAGTTTCTTGCGTAAAGTACCGCGGTTAATGCCTAAAAACTCAGATGCTTTCGATTGATTACCATCCACGTGCTGCATAATAAGTTCTAATAAAGGCTGCTCTACCTGTTGCAAGACCATGTCGTAAATATTGCCCGGGTTTTCACCGTCTAAATCATTTAAAAACTGACTCAGTGAAGTGCGAATGTTGCTGCTTAAGCCAGTTTCATTTTCAGCTGAATTACTTACCTGTGATTGATTTTCATTTTGTGCATTATGTAAATTGATAACATTGCTATTATTATTGATCATGCTGCAATTGCCCCGTTTATTGTTTTTATAGATAAATGTTGATTAAAAAATGCAACAACTTCATTGCGTTGTTGCGTGGCCTCTTTTATGCAATTGATATGTTTGCGAAAGTGGCTCCTGTGCTCGTCACTGATGGCGCTGCATTTCTGTGAATACCAGCCAATGTGTTTGCGAGCGATTTGTACACCTCTACGTTCGCCGTAAAAATCATATAAATCGTTCAAATGACGTTCAATGATCTGAACCATTTCTTGTTGGCTCGGCGGTGCCAGCAATTCTTTGGTGTTTAGGTAGTGATTGATTTCGCGAAAAATCCACGGTTGTCCCTGAGCGCCGCGGCCAATCATAATGGCATCAGCTCCCGTGAGTTGTAATACTTGCTCGGCTCTTTGAGGAGTGGTGATATCCCCGTTGGCCACTAGCGGTATGCTGATTTGTTGCTTAACTGTTGCAATGGTTTCATATTCGGCTTCACCTTTGTAGGCGTCGGCACGGGTACGGCCATGCATGCTGAGCATCTGGATGCCACTGTCTTCAGCAATACGGGCAATCGTCGGGGCATTTTTATTTTCGTGATCCCAGCCGGTGCGTATTTTGAGCGTTACCGGTATGTCTACGCCAGCAACCACCGCCTGTAAAATATCCGCGACTTTTTTTTCATCTTTCATTAGTGCCGAGCCGGCGGCAACATTGCAAACTTTTTTTGCCGGGCAACCCATATTGATATCAATAATATGGGCTCCCTGCGCTGCATTGAACTTCGCGGCTTCGGCCATTTTAAACGGGTCGGTGCCGGCGATTTGTACGCTGACCAGACCGGTTTCACCGCTGAGATCCATACGTAAGCGGGTTTTGTGGCTGTTGCGTAAATGTGGCTCAGATGTAACCATTTCAGACACCACCAGCCCGGCACCCATTTGTCGACATAACTGTCGATAAGGTTTGTCAGTGATGCCCGCCATTGGGGCGAGAAAAACTGAAGATGGAAGCGTGTAAGGGCCGAGTTGCATTGCGTTATCCATTTGCGTGGACGGCTTATATTACCCGCATAAACCTAGATAAAAAATAAAAATATTTACTTTTTTGATAGAAAAAAAGCTTGATTTTTGAGGGGGCTAAAAAAATCAAATACTTGGGTGAATCCGGATTTCATTTCCAGGGGTTAACCCGAGTATTGATTATCTGAGGGGATTTAATTGAGTGGTTTTTAGGCAACATCTGCCGGTTGTTTTCTCAGGCTGGGCTTGCGGGCTGAATTTCCGGGCTGAATTTTTAAGGCTATTCCCTTCAGGCCATTTTGCTCGGGCAAACCGTTGCCGTGCATTCATCAGAAATACCCGCTAAGACTTTCAGATCGGCCAGCTTGTGAATATTGACATACTTGCGCTGCGTTGATAACAGGCCATCGCTCTGAAAACGGCTGAACGTGCGGCTGATGGTTTCGATGGTTAACCCCAGATAATTACCAATATCTTTACGTGACATGGTGAGATTAAATTCAGTTTCAGAAAAATTGCGGGCTTTTAAACGGCTGGATAAATTGACCAGAAATGCCGCCAGGCGTTCGTCAGCACTTTTCTGTGCCATTAGCATCAGTAGTGACTGTTCGGTGGCAATTTCCTTGCTCATAATGCGAAACAGCTGGTGGTGCAATTCGGGTATCTGGCTGCTTAAGTCTTCGAGGGTGTTAAACGGTAGCTCACACAGGCTGGTAGTTTCCAGTGCAATAGCCGAGCAGGGGTGCGCGCCATCATGAATGGCATCAAGGCCAATCAGTTCGCCGGGTAAATATAAGCCGGTAATTTGTTCATCGCCCTGTTCACTCTCAGTGAAAGTTTTAATTGATCCGCTGCGCACTGCGAATATTGATGTGAAGGCGTCACCACTGTTAAACAGGTATTCGCCTTTGTGTAGAGGGCGGCTGCGTTTGACAATTTCATCCAGTCTATCGATATCGCCGATGTCTAAACCCAGAGGCAGGCAAAGGTCGTGTAGGCTGCAACTTTTACATGCATTTTTGAGAGCGGATAGTTTTATGGATGAGTTGTTCATAAATTGCCTGCGGTGTATTTAGACATAGTTTTGTAAGTGTAGCTAATAACGACTATAAAAGTAAGACCTAATATAGTGCATGAGCGCTTCTGTCTACGGATAGAAATGATATCTATTAGTTGCCAACGCTACTTCTGAACACTATTTCCCACCGCCAAGGCAAGGCGGGGATTCAGGCGCAGCGCCTTTTTCAGCCCACTCATCGGGTGTCATGGTGTGTAAAGCCAGTGCATGCACGGGGCCTTCAAGCTCTTCTGCCAGAGCTTTATTAATTATGCGATGGCGAGCAACCAGCATTTTGCCGACAAATTCATTACTGACCGCGACCACTTTAAAATGTGATTCTGAGCCGGGCGGAACATTGTGGTTATCGCTTTCATTAATAACCTCCAAATGTGTGGGCTTGAGAGTTGCCTGTAATTTTTCAATGATATCGTCTTCTATATTCATGCGCTTACCCTGCTGTGTATTGGCTGTGTATCTGGTTTTTAGAGTGGGATATTAACAAATACAGGCGTAGAGTATACCCAGTATATTTATGGGATGAATCTGGCGATTAAAAATTGTATGAGGTATAGGCAGGTGTTTTTATTCAGATTTGTATTTTTAACAGGCAAAAAAAAGAGCGGATCCCCACTTGGTGAAGACCGGCTCTTTTACTCCCCCCCAGGAGATTCACTACAACCTGGAGAAGTGAGACAATATCTTCACTCCCCCAGGAGATTCTGTGCTACCTAAGACCGCTCGGGTTTTGCCTGCGATCCCAAATAAATTCTATATAAATTCTCTGTTTCTACCCAAATTCTATTTGTAAATTAAGGCTGTAAATTAACCACAGCTAAATTTTATCGAATTGAGTCGGCAATTAAATTGATGTGCATCAATAAAAATGCGAGGTTTGAAAATTTAAACTGAAATGTGTTACTCAGAGAGGGGGGCTGACATTCAGTACTTAAATGCTTGCCATTGGTCTTGTTGGTAAGTTTCTAGTGCAGCGAAGTTGCGTTTGTAGGCCATTTTGGGATGCTGGTTTATCCAGTAGCCAAGGTAGAGATGGTTTTTTTTGTAGAGCCTGGCCAGCCAAATTTGTTGCAATATGGCAAATGTGCCAAGGCTGCGCTTGTGCTCGGCAGGTTCAAAAAAGGTATAAACCGCTGAAGGGCCGGCTGCCAGAAAGTCGACCACCGCCACACACACTAGCTTGCCGTTGTGTCGAGACTCTACAAATACACTGGTATTCCAGCTATTGAGTAAAAAGCTATTAAAATCTTCACGCGCTGGATCAGCCATGCTGCCGTCTTTATGGCGGGCATTTAAATAACGGCTATACAGTGAAAAGTACTCCTCTTTAAAGCGCGCGGGCACAATATGGGTGGTTAAATCCTGATTGTTTTTCAGGCAGCGACGTTGATTCCGACTGGGTTTAAATTTCTCTACATTAATTCGGCAGGGAATGCAGGCTGAGCATTGTTTGCAATGCGGGCGATAGACAAATTCACCACTACGTCGAAAGCCTTTACTAATCAATAAACTATATAGGTGTGAGCCCATTTCAATCTGCGGGTCGGGTATCAGATTGGAGGTTTGGCGGTCATCGTAATAACCGCACTCATGTTCGGCTGTGATGTAGAGGCTGAGGGTTTCGGAGTTCATCTGTGTATCTTAAAGTATTACGTATAAAAGAAAACGCAAATGAGCGCGAATAAACGCAAAAATTTTCTTTGTGTGCCTGCGGCGCACTGCGCAATAGGGCTTTTGCTTTGACGTGCATGGATGCACTAATTTTGCGGACGCAGGACGCGTAGGAGCGATTATTTGCGTGCATTCGCGCTCATTTGTGTTTTATTTTTTCTTTCGATTTACACCATCAAAAATTTTTCATGAGGGTTTGAGCGACCATAATTCAATTTATATTATGTAGCGTCGACGGCCACGGATGTTGTATTTTAGTTTTCTCTATAAATTCTTTAACCAATTACGCATAAATCGCTCATTTTTAAAGCGTAATAATGCTACAAAGCCTATAAGAAATCCGCTCAAATACCCCTTAGAAGCTTACACAAACGGTGCTATAATGCGCGACCCCAATATTGATGGTTATTGAATAGATGAGTCGTACCACTCGAATCGAACAGTTATATAAAGCCCTGAAAGAACGCATCCTGATATTGGATGGTGGTATGGGTACCATGATTCAAAGCTATAAGCTGGAAGAAGCGGATTACCGTGGCGAGCGCTTTGCCGACTGGGCATCTGATCTGAAAGGCAATAATGACCTGTTAAGCATTACTCAGCCGGGCATTATCTGCGATATTCATAAGGCCTATTTGAACGCGGGCGCCGATATTATTGAGACCAATACCTTCAACGGCACCTCAATTGCGATGGCCGACTACGCCATGGAAGAGCTGGCCTACGAGTTAAATCTTGAAGGTGCCAAAGTCGCCCGTGAAGCGGCGGATGAATTATCAACGCCGGATCGCCCGCGCTACGTGGCCGGGGTGCTCGGCCCCACCAATCGTACCTGTTCTATTTCCCCCGATGTTAATAATCCGGGCTTTCGAAATGTGACCTTCGATGAGCTGGTTATCGCTTACACTGAAGCCATGCGCGGCCTGGTTGATGGTGGTTCAGACATCGTATTAATTGAAACCATATTCGATACACTCAATGCGAAAGCCGCCATTTTTGCGGTATTACAATATTTCGACGATCACAATATCGAATTGCCGGTGATGATTTCTGGCACTATTACGGATGCTTCCGGGCGAACGTTATCCGGCCAGACCGCCCAGGCTTTCTGGAACTCCATGCGCCATGTTAACCCAATTAGTTTCGGCTTTAACTGTGCTTTGGGCGCCGATGAGTTACGTCAATACGTGGCAGAAATGTCCGGCATAATCGATTGTAATTTAAATGCGCACCCGAATGCTGGGCTGCCCAATGAATTTGGTGAGTATGATGAATCACCGGAAGATATGGCGAAGCAAATTGGTGAATGGGCCGCATCGGGCTTTTTAAATATTATCGGTGGCTGTTGCGGAACCACGCCGGAGCATATAAAAGCCATAGCTGAGGAGGTGAGTCAATATCCGCCCAGAAAAATCCCCGAAGTGCCAGTGGTGTGTCGACTGAGTGGCCTGGAGCCGCTCAGCATTACCCCCGAATCGTTATTTGTGAATGTGGGCGAGCGCACCAATGTAACCGGCTCGGCACGCTTTAAGCGGTTAATTTTAGAAGAAGAATACGACACGGCTTTAGATGTGGCGCGTGAGCAGGTAGAAAACGGCGCGCAAATCATCGACATTAATATGGATGAAGGCATGCTCGATGGTGAAAAAGCCATGGTGACGTTCCTGAATTTAATTGCATCCGAACCCGATATTTCCCGCGTGCCGGTGATGATCGATTCCTCTAAGTGGCACATTATTGAAGCCGGTCTGAAATGCATTCAGGGCAAGGGCATCGTTAACTCCATCAGTATGAAAGAAGGCGAAGATATTTTTATCGAAAACGCCAAACTGATTCGTAAATACGGTGCTGCGGCAATAGTGATGGCCTTCGATGAAGTCGGGCAGGCAGATACCTGTGAACGCAAAGTTGAAATTTGTACGCGCGCCTATAAATTACTCACCGACATTGGGTTCCCACCGGAAGATATTATTTTCGACCCGAATATTTTTGCCGTGGCCACCGGCATTGAAGAACACAATAATTACGGTGTCGATTTTATTCAAGCCACACAAATTATTAAAGACACCTTGCCGCATGCCATGGTGTCCGGTGGTGTATCCAATGTATCTTTCTCTTTTCGCGGTAACAACCCGGTGCGCGAAGCGATTCACGCGGTGTTTTTATATCACGCCATAAAAGCCGGCATGGATATGGGCATAGTTAACGCAGGTCAGTTAGCGGTTTACGATGACCTGCCCGAAAAGCTGCGCGAGCATGTGGAAGATGTGGTGCGCAATTTACGGGATGATTCTACTGAACGCTTGTTGGAAATTGCCGATGAATTTCGCGGTGATGGCAGCAGCGGGAAAAAAGTTGAAAATTTAGAATGGCGTGAGTACGAAGTCAGCAAGCGCATCGAATACGCTTTAATAAAAGGCATTGATGCCTATGTTGTTGAAGACACGGAAGAGGCGCGCTTAAGCTTTGATCGTCCGATTCAGGTTATTGAAGGTCCGTTAATGGACGGCATGAATGTGGTCGGTGATTTATTTGGCGATGGCAAAATGTTTTTACCACAGGTGGTAAAGTCTGCCCGCGTAATGAAAAAAGCCGTGGCGCATTTAATTCCCTTTATCGAAGCGGAAAAAGATGGTGCGGCGAGATCCAATGGCAAGATTTTAATGGCCACGGTAAAGGGCGATGTGCACGATATTGGCAAAAATATTGTGGGTGTTGTGTTGCAGTGCAACAACTTTGAAGTCGTGGATATGGGGGTAATGGTGCCCGCTAATAAAATTATTGAAACAGCCAAAGCAGAAAATGTCGACATCATTGGCCTGAGCGGATTAATTACGCCTTCACTCGATGAAATGGTGCACCTTGCAAAAGAGCTGCAACGTTTAAATATGGACGTGCCGGTTATGATTGGAGGCGCGACTACATCGAAAGCGCACACCGCAGTTAAAATAGATCAAAACTATGAAAACCCAACCGTCTGGGTAAAAGATGCTTCGCGTGCGGTGGGTGTCGCGCAAAGTTTAATTTCAAACGATTTAAAAGAGCACTTTGTTAGTGAGTTGAAAGAAGATTACGAGCAGGTGCGAATTAATCACGCGGGTCGTCGAAAGAAAACCAATTGGGCAAAAATTGAAGATGCGCGTTTAAACAAAGCCAAAATCGATTGGGAAAAAAGTGACATAGGTGCACCCACATTTACCGGTGTGAAAATATTTGAAGATTATTCATTAGAAGAAATAAAAGAATACATCGACTGGACGCCCTTCTTTTTTGCCTGGGAGTTAAAAGGCCGTTATCCGAAAATTTTAACCGATAAAGAAAAAGGCAAAGAGGCCACTAAATTATTTAAAGATGCCCTGGCGATGCTGGATAAAATCATTAACGAAAAATGGTTAACGGCAAAAGCGGTTGTGGGCGTGTTCCCTGCGAATACTATCGATGATGATGACGTTGAAGTGTATGGCGATGAGTCGCGTAGTGAAGTGAAAACCACGCTGAATTTTTTACGCACCCAAACTCAGCAACCTCCCGGGCGGCCGAATTATTGTTTAAGTGATTTTATTGCGCCGAAAGAAACTAAGCTAAACGATCATATTGGTGCCTTTGCGGTCACCACCGGTATTGGTATTGACGAGCACGTAAAACGCTTTGAAGCTGATCATGATGATTACTCCTCTATTATGCTAAAAGTGTTGGCGGATAGATTAGCCGAAGCGTTTGCTGAGCTCATGCATAAACGCATGCGAAAAGAATTTTGGGCCTATGCGAAAGAGGAAACCCTCGACAATGCCGCGTTAATTGCGGAAGAGTACAAAGGTATTCGTCCCGCGCCGGGTTATCCGGCTTGCCCGGATCACACAGAAAAAGCCAAACTCTGGGAATTGATTGAGGCTAATCAAAACGCGGGCATCAGTATTACAGAAAGCTTTGCAATGCTGCCCGCGGCTTCAGTGAGTGGCTGGTATTTTAGTAATCCGCAATCGAAATATTATGCGGTCGCCAAAATCAACCGGGATCAGGTTGAAGATTATGCGAAACGTAAGAAAATGTCATTAGCCGAAGCTGAGCGCTGGCTATCGCCCAATTTGGGCTATGATACCTAATGCGATTTACGCTAACTAAGCTGTGAAACTTATTTAAGAAATTATTGTTAAAATTAACCTCTAGAATGAATCGAGAAAATTGTATGAGTGACTCTAAGTCAATCCGAAAAGGAATCAGTATTTTCAGGTATAAGGAAGACCGTTTACCTGTGTTAATTATATTGGCCCTAACCGTGGTTGATTTTATTTTGTACTTCACCGTGAGTAATGCTCTGGTATTGTTTATTTATTATGTTGTCATGATTATTCCCAAAGGCACTATCTGTGCGTGGAATCATCACCACCAGCATTTGTTTACCTTTAGAAATACGCTGCTTAACCGCGGCCTGGAATTTGCCTACGCGCTGCACACAGGTGTTACCACACACCTGTGGCGACTGCATCATGTGCTGGGGCATCACCTGAATTTTCTCGATCAGGAAAAAGATGAAAGTCGCTGGATGCGTAAAGACGGCACTAAAATGGGGGTGATTGAATACACGATAAATGTAGCCGTTACGGCTTACCCTCGCGGATACGGCGTAGGCAAAAAACACCCAAAACAGCTTAAGCCTTTTGTGGTGTATGCCATTGTCACATTTGTGATTGTCGGTATATTGGTTTGGTATAAGCCGCTAGAAGCACTGCTATTGTTTGTGTTGCCCATGATCACCAGCCTGTTTTTTACGGCCTATGTGACCTATGAGCACCACTCAGGGCTGGATACTCAGAATGAGTTTGAGGCATCGAATAATAATTTGAACCCATTATATAATTTGCTAACGGGTAACCTGGGTTACCACACAGCGCATCACCACAAGCAAGGTGTGCATTGGTCTAAACTGCCACAGTTACATGCGACCATCGAAGATAAAATCCCCAAGCATCTTTATACGAAATCGGCCATCACCAATATGGTGCTTGGTGGTTAGCTGGGTGGTTAGCTGGGCGGTTAGCAGTAGAGCCTCTCTTAGCACTAAGCATCCCCCTTAGCAAATAGGCGGCTGATGCAATGCCATTAAGTTAAGGGCAATCACTCTGGAGGTGCGACTTCAGTCGTGCATTAACTAGCTGATTTCATAGTGACTTTATTTGCGCGGCTAAAGCCGCACCTCCATACAAGCCTTAACTTAATCGCATTGGGGACTGAGGGGGATTTGGCAGTATAGTAAAACGAGCTTAATCTCTAAATCCCCACCTAAATACCGCATGTCATTTTTAGCTGATACACAGTAATCACCTCACCAGTGAATACAGTAAGTCAATATTCTGAGCTAAACATCAGTCCAATCAGGCTTCCAGCTTAACCGATCAGGTTATCCACAAAAGCTGTGGATAACTCTGTGGATGAATCTGCTATTTTGGGCTGAAATCAAATTATGACGGAATTGTTACTAGATTGTTCAAAAAATACTCAATATCACTAAGTCTATAAAAATCAATAACTTAAAAATAAATTAAAAAGTATTTGACAGATTAACAGTATTAAGAAGTGCTTAAATAGCGGTCTGGGGATAAATATCAGCTCTGTGCATAACTAGGTCTAACCCTATATAAAAAAACCGCATAAAATGCAAATATTACTGCCGAATTATGAAAATTCGGTATCATAGCCTGATAGATCAAGCTTTTACTAACATAAGCTAACCACATAAACTAAACCGGGCGAAGGGTTTGAGTCAGACACAACAAAATCAACATCAGCAATCGGCCATTATTCACAGCCAGCATTGCTCCTTGCTATATGCACCCCGGTATTTAAGCTCACCACAAGCCTGCCTGCTTAATCACGATATTTTGCAGAAGGCGAGTGCCAGCCAGCGAATCACCCGTGGGGGCAGGGGGCAGGCCTGGTTTGTCGACATCGACGGGTTGTCAGGGGTATATCGTAAATACCTGCGAGGCGGGCTGCTTTCACGGCTGATACAGCAAACTTATTTCAGCTTTAATCTGGAAAATACCCGCTCTATTAAAGAGTGGCGCATGCTGCAATGGATGCACGAGCAGGGCCTGCCGGTTCCGCTGCCCATTGCCGCTTCGGTGTGTCGCTGGCCATTTAGTTTCAGCCCGCTTTATCGAGCGCAAATATTGGTACAACGTATTCCCGATGTGCAAACATTAGATGAGGTATTAATCCAGCGAGCATTATCAACAGCAGAATGGCAACGTATTGGTGAATGTATTCGGTGCTTTCATCAGGCAGGTGTGTATCATGCGGATTTAAATGCCAACAATATTTTGCTGGATGCGAGGGGCAAAGTTTTTCTCATTGATTTTGATAAAGGCGAGTTGCGGGGTGACGGGCAATCCCAGGCTTTAACTTCAACCTGGATGCAGGAAAATTTGCAGCGGCTTAAGCGTTCGTTGATGAAGTTGCAGGGCGTTCATGAAACTTATTATTTTTCTAAAGACTGTTGGCAGTTGTTAATTGAAGCGTATCGACTTTAGGTTTTTTTGTTTGAATTAATCTGCTGGTTTCTGTTTAAAACCCAACAACGATTATTCTGAGTGAACCCCAGTTTTTCATAATATGTATTTGCGGCAGGAGCTGCAATAAGTATGAGTTTGCACTCTTGACCTAGCTGGTCCTGGGTCAGGGTTTGTAGTTTTGTTCCTACGCCCGTATTCTGAAATTGTTTGTCTACGGCTAAATCGGATAAATAACAGGCGTAATGAAAGTCGGTCATGGAGCGGGCAATGCCAATGAGTTTAGTTTCTGCCCATGCGCTAACAATTAAATTACTATTTTCTAGCATGCCTTGTAAGCAAGGTTTGTTGTCGACAGGGCGACGCTCTGCGAGTGAGGATGTTTTAAGTAATTCAATAAACTGTTCGGTTGTTATGCGGGCGTTTATTTTGTATTCGATGTTCATTTAAGGTCTGAAGCTCTCAGGTTAATAATGATATATAAGTATCTAAAATAGTCGATTGTTTTTGCAGTGCCTTTTTAGCATTGCTACCAATAGTGCTAATTTTCTCAGATGCATTGATGGCTTCAGTAAAAACAGTTTGCAGTTCTGTTAAGTTTTTTACCTGTATGCAAGCCTGGTTGGTTAAGAGTAGTTGCAATTCATCTTCGAAATTAAACATGTGTGGGCCACATATAGTGGGTATCCCCATTCGGCAGGGCTCGAGAATATTTTGCCCGCCATGTTTAATTAATGAACCACCAATAAAGACCCATTCAGATCCCAGCATAAACTGGCTTAGCTCACCCAGAGTGTCGGCCAGATAAACCTGAGTGCTATCGGTTATCTCATCTTGTCGGCTACGCACGGCATAATTTATTTTTAAATCGGCGAATTGCTTTTGAATTTGCTTACTGCGATTCGGATGTCGTGGCACTATCACCAGGAGCATTTCTGTTTTTATTTCTGTCCACAGGGTAGCCAGCTGTTGCTCTTCGTTATTATGAGTGGAGGCGGCTACGCAATATTTTCGATGTTTAATGTTGATGGGGCTTAAGGGCTGTATGTTGTCAATAAATGTAAATTTTAAGTTTCCTGCAATCTTTAACTGCCCGTCGTTGGCACCCAGTTGTTTGAAGTTTTTTAGTTCGGTTTCAGATTTGCATAAAATTTGATCGACATACATCAGACTGGTTTTATACAGTGATTTAATCCATTGGTTGGTTTTTAGCGTGCGATGAGAAAGTCGGGCGTTGATGATAGAAATGGGAATTTTTTTGTTGTGACAAATTTTATAAAGCAGTGGCCAAATTTCCGTTTCCATTATCAGGCACCGCGATGGTTGCAGTACGCGGATAAAGCGTTTAATCGCAAATGCAGATTCGACAGGAAGGAAACAGTGTAGGGTGCGTTCGAGTTCATGTCTCGCAACTGTGTTGGCACCCGTTACTGTATTGGTAGTAATAATAAATTGCGTATCGGGGTAATGTGCTAGTAACTGTTGGTGTAATGCTAAATAAGTATTTACTTCACCTACCGATGCACAATGAATCCAGAAGGTTCTGGCTTTCTGTGTCGGGTAAAAAAAACCCAGGCGTTGAAAAAAGTAACAGGATGATTTATCACGCAGTGCTATTTTCAATGTATATAAAAAAAATACTGGCCATAAAAAAATAGTTAAAAAATGATATAGCATAATAATGTCATTCGGGGTGGTTGTGAGGCATTATTTTAAGTTTCAATAACATCGTTTCGCTGATTAAAATTGTTTTTTTTCGGGGCTTCTTTATGTCCTGCGCGTTAACTTTTAGGGTAAACCGCCGCTACCCCTTCGGGACGATTTTTATAACGCTTATGCACCCACAAATATTGTTCGGGATTTTGTAAAATAAGATGTTCCAGTGTCTGATTAATAATCAACGCATCTTTATCAATATCACCGGTTGGAAAATCTTTTATGGGGGGCAAAATAACCAGTTTATATCCGCGGTTATCCGCATTGCGTTTTATGTAATAGGGTACAACCGGCGAGCCGGTCATTTCTGAAAAACGCGCCGGTGCAGTTAAGGTTGCAGCGGGAATGCCGAAGTAGGGTGCAAAGATCATGTCCTTGCCGCGAAAATCCTGGTCCGGTGCATACCACGCGGCATTGCCTTTTTTTAAACCGCGGATCATGGTAATGGGTTTATGATAATCGACAACCGCTTCATAAAGTCGGGTGCGGTGATAGAGCATAAACGCATCGAATAATTTATTGTGTGCGTGTTTATACATAACCTGAAAGGGAATGGGTAAATAATGAATCAGGGTGGGGCCGGGAATTTCCAAACAGGTAAAGTGGGCGCTTAATAAAATAATACCTTTGGGTTTTTCATTGTCTTTTGTGGCGGGTGGAATTAAGTGTTCTTCGCCCTCAATTTCACATAGATCAAACAGCTTGTCGCTATACCACCAGTTAAGCCCCAGCTCAAAACCGCCGACTCCCATATTTTTAAAGCTCAGCTTTACCAGGCGATTTATTTCGGCATCATCCGCATCGGGAAAAGCCAGGCGTAAATTAATTTCAGCAACGCGACGACGTGAAGGCATCGCAAAGTAAAGGAGTTTGCCAAGCACCGAGCCACAAAACACAATGCCGGGAAGGGGGAGGCAAACGACCGCGCGCATGATTCCCAAAAGTAACCAGGTGGGCCAGTGTTTTGGGGCGAGGTAGTTAAGTGGGTTAACCGCTTTAATCAATGCAAAGTGCCAGTTGTATTAGTTGAAAAGAATGTCGATAATTATCCTGTTCTTCAATCCTGTGAAGACGGAAATTTAGTGGCTCAAAAAAAAGACTAGTTACAGCATGCCTGTTTTCGCAGACATGACAGAGTCTTTGTTTTGTTTAGTGCCATGAAGTTTAATAAGTTATGCGGGTAACGCCATTACTGAATAAACGCATTAATGGCTTTGCCATCTTCAAAGCTCAGGGTGCCAGCAGCCTGCTTTAATCGTAATGTGTTAATCACATAATTATAACGTGCACGGGCATAATCTCGCTCTGCTGCAAACACATCACGCAGCGTGGTTAATACATCAATGGCGGTTCGGGTGCCGACTTCAAAGCCCGCCTGAGTTGCTTCGTGTGCTGCTTGATTTGAAATCAGTGCCTGTTTTAAAGCGTGTACCTGCGAAATAGTGGAGGTGACACCCAGATAGGCATCGCGGGTTTGTTGCATGGCCTGTCTATGGGCTTTTTCTTTAAATGAGCGAGCCTGTTCTTTAAGCGCAACCGATTGTTTAACCTTAGCGCTGGTGCCTCCACCGCTGTAAATGGGCACAGTGAGTTGTACACTAAGCGAATTGTCGGTTCTTTCAGCACCGAAGGCTCCACCTTCCTGATTGCTGTATTCATGTCTGGCTTGCAGGTCGAGATAAGGCAGGTGTTCAGCCTGATCTGCATCGACTCTTTTTTGCGCGGCTTTAAAATCATATTGTGCCGCTCTTAAGGTTAAATTATTGAGCTCGGCACTGTCGGTCCACTTCAAAATATTGGCGGGTTCTGGAATTAATAAGGGAATGTCTTCTTGCAACGCTGCAATATTTTTTGTATAGGTTCCCAGTATGACTGCCAGGGCTTCAAACTGTGCGGATAAAACATTTTCAGCATCTATTTCCTGAGCCACTGATGTGTCGTAACTGGCCTGCGCCTCTTTTACATCAGTGATGGCAATTAAGCCAACTTCAAAACGTTTTTTGGATTGTTCGAGTTGCTTGCCAATCGATTCTTTTTCAGTGCGCGCAAATTTTAGATTATCCTGCGCGCCTAAAACATTAAAATAGGCGCTGGCTAACCGGATAATTAAATCCTGCCTGGCGGCTTCGACTTTGGCTAGCGCAGAAGCAATAGACATATCAGTTTGCTGTAAGGTTTTGTAAATGCCGTGGTTATACAGGGTTTGCGTTAATGTCAGATCATATCCCGAGGTGTCAACTGTTGAATTGGTATCGTTAATATTCGTGTCTTCGTATATCGCTTCTCTATCGGTAGCGCTGGAAAATCCCGATAAGTTTAGTTGTGGTAACAACGCCGCTTTACTAATGCCACGGGTTGCCACAGAACTTTGATAATTAAATTCAGCCGCCTGCAAATCCTGATCACTTAACATGGCCATGTCGAGTGCCTGTGCAAAGTTAATGGTAGTGCCGGGCGTATTTTTGCTGGGCGTATTTTGCTGGGCATTTGCAGTCAGGCTTAAAATAACACAGGCCGATGTGGCTAAAGTGAAGACGAAATTTTTCATATTATGATGCTTGCTTTTAGAGTTTTAAAAATAATAGGGTAATGAGAAAATACGGCGTAACTTAAAATTCAAATTCAGCTATTTTCTCACCGTTGACCAGTGAACCTAACACGGTTTCAAAAATAATTTTATCGGACCATTCTTTTTCGGCGGTGCGCGTAATAAGGTGCGCTGTCATCGCCGGGGCTTCGCCGGTCACTACAAACAGTTTACCGTTATCTGCGAGAGCCTCTTTAAATGATTGGGGTATTTCAGCAACGGCGCCGGTTAATACAATCAGGTTATATTTTTTATTCGTAGTGGGTGCTTGCAGCCCGTCGCCACAACTTAATGAAATATTAAATACGCCCTGTTCTAATAACGTTTGTGCCGCTTGTTTTGCCAGCGCCTCATCAATTTCAATGCTTTCTACATGGCAGGCTAAATGAGCCAAACAAGCGGTGAGGTAGCCACTGCCGGTGCCAATTTCCAGTACATCGTCCTCTGGTTGAATATCGAGCAGTTGTAATATGCGGCCATCGATAATCGGGTGCATCATTTTTTGTGATGCATTTAAAGGAATGGCGGTGTCCGCATAGGCGAGGTTTAAATATTGTGGGGGTACATACTGATCACGGGGAATGCTTTCCAGGGTGTTGAGCACTTTGTCATCGAGCACGTCCCAGGGGCGCACCTGTTGTTCAACCATGTTATAACGACATTGTTCCAGATGTGACGGCATGTAAGATTCCCCAATATTATCGAATATTAAACAGTGACAAACTTTTATTTTGTTTGTGCTGATTCTACCCCCTGTCAACTATCTTGGATACCCCTATACCTGAGCAACTTGCTCAGGTAAACTTAGCGCCCACAAGCTAGGGGAATTTTATGCAACCATTAGTTATTTTGGTTATGCATGATTTTGAGAATGATCTAAACCGTTTGCAGTGCTAACGGCTTTAGAATAAACCCTTAGAACCTGATCCAGTTTATGCTGATGAAGGGAAGCTTTGCCTTAATGCGCCTTCCCTCATTTTTGAAATGCCTATATATATGAGGAATGACTATGAGCGCCATCCCAGAAGATTTTATTAAGAATACCGCCAAGCTATCAGAAGATGTGACGCGCCCGTTTAGAAATTCCCGTAAGGTTTATGTGACCGGCTCACGCCCGGATATTCGCGTTGGCATGCGTGAGATTGATCAGGACGATACGCCAGATAGCATGGGCTTTGAAATTAATCCCCCGGTTCCGGTTTATGATACTTCCGGTGCATTTTCCGACCCGGATGTCGACGTTGATTTAATGAAAGGTATGCCGGATATTCGTGGCAACTGGATTAAAGAGCGTAACGACACCGAGCAGTTAGACGGCCCTACCTCCGAGTTTGGTGAGCAGCGCCAAAACAATCCAGAGCTGGCGAGTTTGCGCTTTGAGCACATTCACAATCCACGTCGTGCACTCGCGGGTAAAAATGTTAGCCAGATGCATTATGCGCGTCAGGGCATTATTACACCGGAAATGGAATATGTGGCGATTCGTGAGAATCAGAAATTAACCGAATTACGCCAGGACCCGAATTACAAAAAATTACTGAAGCAGCATGCGGGTGAAAGCTTTGGCGCAAACCTGCCGGATGAAATGACGGCGGAGTTTGTGCGCAGTGAAATTGCGGCGGGGCGTGCAATTATTCCGGCCAATATCAATCACCCTGAAGTCGAGCCGATGATTATTGGGCGTAACTTTCGGGTAAAAGTTAACACCAATATCGGCAATTCAGCGGTCACCTCATCGATTGAAGAAGAAGTTGAAAAGATGGCCTGGTCGGCACGCTGGGGTGGTGACACGCTAATGGATTTATCGACCGGTAAAAATATTCACGAAACCCGTGAGTGGATTCTGCGTAATGCGCCGATGCCGATAGGTACGGTGCCGATTTATCAGGCGCTGGAAAAGGTGAATGGTAAATCTGAAGACTTAACCTGGGAAATTTATCGCGATACCTTAATCGAGCAGGCAGAGCAGGGTGTGGATTATTTCACCATTCATGCCGGTGTGCGTTTGCAATATGTACCCATGACGGCGGAACGCGTCACCGGCATTGTGTCACGCGGCGGTTCGATTATGGCGAAATGGTGCCTGGCGCATCACCAGGAAAACTTCCTTTACACTCATTTCGAAGATATTTGCGAAATTATGAAAGCCTACGATGTGAGCTTCTCATTAGGTGACGGCCTACGCCCGGGTTCGTTGGCAGATGCCAACGATGCAGCGCAGTTTGGTGAGCTGGAAACCCTCGGCGAGCTGACTAAAATTGCCTGGAAGCACGATGTGCAGGTGATGATAGAAGGTCCGGGCCATGTGCCCCTGCAGATGATTAAAGAGAATATGGACAAGGAGCTGCAAGATTGTTTTGAAGCGCCATTTTATACCTTAGGCCCACTCACAACAGATATTGCGCCGGGCTACGATCACATTACTTCTGCGTTGGGAGCGGCAAATATTGGCTGGTATGGCTGTGCGATGCTATGTTATGTGACGCCCAAAGAGCATTTAGGTCTGCCAAATAAGGCCGATGTGCGCGAAGGCATTATCACTTACAAAATTGCCGCACACGCGGCGGATTTAGCGAAAGGTAACCCTGGCGCGCAAATTCGCGATAACGCGATGAGCAAAGCGCGCTTTGAATTCCGTTGGGAAGACCAGTTTAATCTGGGGCTCGATCCGGAGCGCGCGCGCGAATATCACGATGAAACCCTCCCTAAAGAGTCGGCTAAAGTGGCGCATTTTTGTTCCATGTGTGGCCCGCATTTCTGTTCGATGAAAATTTCGCAGGATGTGCGTGATTACGCGAAGCAGCAGGGCATCACTGCAGATGCGGCCATTGAGCAAGGCATGCAGGAAAAAGCCATCGAGTTTATCGGCAAGGGTGCGGAGATTTATAATAAGGCTTAGGCTGATTGGTTGTCGCTCAACCCTGATCTGGTGTATTTCGAAATAGATTTAGGCTTAATTTGGCAATATTGACAGTAGAGTAAGGGTCTCAAGCACCCTGAAGCGGACGCTCATTTTATTGCTAATCTCGATGCTCAGTTGCCCTGTTAAGGAACATCTCCCTCGGGGAAAGGTCGCGTTTTTTGCGCCCTGTCCCCTTGATTGAGGCCACCAAGAGTTGAGCGGAGTCGCTCATCGCTCTGCCAATCTGATCGGAATGACCACATGGGCCAGAATGGAGTTCAGGGCGCCCATACTTATTGAAAGTGGGAAGCGACCTTTCCCTGATGCCCATGTTCCACAGCAGGGGCATTTTTCAAAGAAAACATTTGCGTTTTCTTCTACTGCTTTTATTACTGAAGGTCCACTTTTCTGGTCTACCTTTCTAGTCTACCTTTTTGGTCAACATTTCATCACCCTCTTTCAGAACAACCTTTAAAGACGGTCTTTAAGCAAAATCATCAAAATCTGCTAAATTCATAGTTGGGCTAACAATAAAAACAATCCCCGACTTATGACCGATAGCAATCTATATTATTTACTCAAACAGCAAGTGCGCGAACACCTGTCTTCCATAGATATAACCGCGCCGCCCTGGAAAATTTTTTTAGCGGCGGTTGATAGCGCGTATCAACGATTTGACACGGAACAACGCAAACTCGAATCATCGCTTTCTGAAAGCGCAAAGGAGTTGTTGCTCGCTAACGATGAAATGAATGCGGTGTTTCGCGCTATTCCTGATCAGCTCTTTCATTTTGATGCGAATGGCAGGGTCATTACGTATAAGTTGGGCCAGAGTAGTCACCATTATTTAAACAGTGAACGTTTAATCAACCAGTGTATAAAAGATGTTTTTAATATTGAAGTCATCGATAAATTTAATGTTTCAATTAAACAGGTGCTGGAACAGCTCACATCAAAACATTTTGAGTTTGTCATTTACCACGATAAAAAAATATACTACTACGAAGTGCGCATGATGCCGGTGAAAACCCAGGAAGTGATTGCATTGGTGCGAGACATTACTGAGCGCAAACAGGCCGACGACCAGATTGCCTACCTTGCTTATCATGATAGCTTAACTGCATTGCCGAATAGTCGTTTATTTAAAGATCGCCTGGAACATGCTATTTCTCAGGCCGAACGCAGTGATAAAATTCTCGCTATTATGTTTTTAGATTTAGATCGATTTAAATTGATTAATGATTCGATGGGGCATTCAGCGGGCGATGAATTATTAAAAATAACCTCTCAGCGTTTAATAGAAGCCGTCCGAAAAACCGATTCGGTGGCAATTAATGCAGCCGTTACAAACTCAGCTATTGCACGATCTGGTGGTGATGAATTTACTATTTTACTGGATGATATAGAAAACCAGCAGGCAATCACGCGCATTGCCGAGCGCATCGTACACAGTATTGCCCAGCCAATGAAGTTGGGTCGCGAGGAAGTGCATATTTCTACCAGCATAGGCATTGCAATTTATCCTGAAGATGGCGATCAGGTTGAAGAGTTATTAAAGCATGCCGACTCGGCGATGTATCATGCAAAAGCCCAGGGTAAAAACAACTTTCAATACTTCGCAGACTCAATGAATCGCTCATCGTTTGAGCGTTTGTCACTAGAAAATAACTTACATCGGGCTATTGAACATAAAGAGTTACATTTATATTACCAGCCACAAGTTAGTGTCTCTAATGAAGTGATGGTGGGCATGGAAGCGTTGATTCGTTGGGAACACCCGACTAAAGGATTTATCTCTCCGTCTGATTTTATACCGGTTGCGGAAGAAACCGGCATGATTATGCAGATAGGTGAATGGGTGTTTCGCGAAGCTTGTGAGCAGGGGGTGCGCTGGATTAATGCGGGATATAATGTGCAAAAAATCTCAGTTAATCTATCGGCACGTCAGTTAAAGGATGAAAAAATTCCGAAGTTAATTGAATCTATTTTACTTGAAACCGGCATGCCGGCAAATAAACTGGGTATCGAGTTAACCGAGACTGCATTAGTTTTAGATCCAGAAGTTGCAGATGCCAGATTAAAAAAAATAAAAGCGTTGGGGGTCAGCTTATCCCTGGATGATTTTGGAACGGGCTATTCTTCATTAAGTTATTTAAAGCGATTTCCGATTGATACCTTGAAAATTGATCAGTCATTTATTCGGGATGTAAAAAAAGATAAGGGTGATGCGGCATTGGTAAAGGCGATTATCGCAATGGCACATGGTTTAAGTATGGATGTCATTGCAGAAGGGGTAGAACTTGAGGAACAACTGGAGTTTTTAACGGCGCATGGCTGCGATACCATTCAGGGTTACTGGTTTAGCCGGCCTTTGTCAGCGCGAGACATGGAAGAGTTGTTTTTTAAAAAATAGAAAATGAGCTTTTGGTCTGTTCTTTTTTGCAGTAGCTCAAACATAAACTGTTATATTTAAAAATAGCACTAGAGTTAATCAGACAATATTGATTCTATATATGAGGGTCTCAAAACACCCTGAAGCGGACGTTAACCGTTTTATTTAATTGATGTTCTGTGCCCGGTTAAGGAACATCTCCCTCGGGGAAAGACCGCCGCTTTTTGGCGCTCTGTCCCCT
>Ga0316206_1000970_pt1 | contig 30033 bp, 24 predicted proteins | sample 6monthpyrite_MG_FD_204942 | JGI IMG/M metagenome (GOLD analysis project Ga0316206, IMG submission 204942) | Microbial mat bacterial communities from mineral coupon in-situ incubated in ocean water Damariscotta River, Maine, United States -... | ecosystem: Environmental > Aquatic > Marine >... | reverse complement strand
ATTATTCCATTAGTTTCTATTGTTGAATCAGTACAACCAAAAAAAGAACAGTTAAATATGGTGGCTGGTAAAGGCGAAACGTATAAATTGCGTGATGAATATTTACCAATTCTTCGGGTCTGTGATTTATTTAATATTCCAGATGCCAAGGCTCACAAACTGGAAGATGGCTTGTTGGTAGTAGTGGAAGCCGATGGTAAACATTTTGGTGTGTTCGTTGATGACTTATTGGGTCAGCAACAGGTTGTTATCAAATCTCTTGAATCAAATTATAAACGTATTGAAGGAATATCAGGTGCAACCATCCTCGGTGATGGCTCGGTTGCATTAATTCTGGATGTGCCCGGTTTAATAAGAATGTCTGATTAATGAAAGAAAATAAATTATGAGTACAGACGTTGAAAATTATGTAGAAGAGTCACTTCTGGATGCTGAATCTGAGTTAGGTGATGAGTACCTGACATTTTCTCTCGCGGATGAAGAATACGGTGTTGATATTTTGCGAGTGCAGGAATTGCGTGGCTGGGAACCTGTAACTCGTATTCCAAATTCACCGGAATATGTAAAAGGTGTTTTGAATCTTCGAGGTGCTATTGTACCGGTCATAGATTTGCGAGTTCGTTTTAACCTGCCGATAGAGGAATATTCTTCTCTCACTGTTGTTATCGTGCTTTCAGTAAAAGATAAACAGGATGGTCATGAACGAATTATTAGTGTTGTCGTTGACGAAATATCTGATGTGGTAAAAGCAAAATTTAATGAAATTCAGACAACACCTAAATTTGGTTCTGCACTGGATACAGAATATATCAGCGGACTTGCGGATGCAGGTGGAAAAATGCTTATGTTACTTGACGTAGATACGATGTTAAACGTATCTGAAATGCAGCAGTTATAAATGCTTTTTGAAGGTTTAGAGTAAAAGAACTGAAATGAACAGGCTCGTGAGTTTCTTTAGAACAGAATGAGTGTCTTAAAATTTTAATACTTGACCGCTACTAAATAGTGGTTGCACGTGGATAGTTGAATATAAACAACAACAACGCTTGCGAATAAAACAGGAAGGTGAGCAATGAGAATTAACGAACCGGTTACTAATATTGAACATACCATGAAAGATGGTGTGATTTTGGTATCTAAAACCAATTTAAGAGGTATAACCACCGAAGCTAATCAGGCCTTTATGGATATCGCCATGATGGACGAAAGCGATATGATTGGTAAAAATCATAATGTGGTTCGCCATCCTGATATGCCGCCGGAAGCTTTTGAAGACTTATGGAATACAGTTAAACAAGGTCGTCCCTGGTTAGGCTATGTGAAGAACCGTTGTAAGAATGGTGATTTTTATTGGGTCGAAGCTAATGTTTCTCCAGTATTTAAAAATGGTCAGGTTGTTGAATATCTTTCAGTTCGTTCAAAGCCTTCTGCTATGGGTGTTGATTCAGCCAGTCAGTTATATGCAAAAATAAAAGCAGGTAAAGCCAGTCTGACACCAAAAGGATTAATCGCAAAAGTTAAACGGTTTATTAGTGATGTTTCAATTAAGAAAATGCTGGCTGTATTTTTGTCGATTGTCATTGCTGCTATCTGGGGCTTGTCATTTATTGAAGGTGATCTAACACATACGACTGCATTGATTGCAGATAGCATGATGTCTGCGTTGCTGGTTTTTCTGTATTTCTGGCTTAATAACTCTGTCTTTAAGCAGGTTGAACTGGTTAGTGAATCATTGCAACGTATGAGTGAAGAAAATTTTTCTGATCAGTACGATATTGTTCGGAATGATGAAATAGGTCGGCTATTCCAGAATCTGAAAACCATGCAGAATAATCAACGTGCCAATATTGCACGTGATCGTGAGCAGATGGCTGTCAATTTGCGTATTAAGGAAGCACTGGATAACGTTAACTCAAATGTTATGCTGGCTGACCCTAACTTGAATATTATTTATGCTAATCATGCAGTGAAAAAAATGTTCAAAAATGCTGAAAAAGATATCAAGACCGATTTACCAAACTTTGACTCCAGTCAGTTAATGGGAACCTGTATTGATGATTTCCATAAAGATCCGGCACATCAAAGACGTTTGCTTGAAAATTTAACAACGACTTATTCATCAGCATTAGAAGTTGGTGGGCGAGACTTCTCTGTACTTGCTAACCCGGTTGTTAGTGAAAGTGGTGAACGTTTAGGAACTGTTGTCGAATGGGAAGACAGAACAAACGAGATAGCAGTTGAGAAGGAAATTGAAAACATTGTTAGCTCTGCAAGAAATGGTGACCTTGATCAACGCTTAGATACTTCAGGTAAAGAGGGGTTCTTCCTGACCTTATGTGAAGGTATCAACGAAATGGTTGGTACTATTTCAGCCAGTTTCAGTGATGTGGCTCGCGTTATGAAAGCCATGGCTGATGGTGACCTCACACAGAAAATTACAGCAGATTATAATGGTACATATGCTGATGTTCAGAATGATATCAATGCTACGATTGATAAATTCGAAGAAGTGGTTGGTAAAATTATTGAGTCCAGTGAATTCTTTAAAAATACCAGTGAAGAGATTGCATCAGGTAATAATAATCTATCTCAGCGCGCAGAAGAGCAGGCATCTACACTTGAAGAAACCGCTTCCAGTATGGAAGAGTTAACCGGTACGGTTAAAAATAATGCGGATAATGCGCAGCAAGCAAATCAATTAGCTGCAGGCGCACGTGGTACAGCTGAAAAAGGCGGTGACGTCGTTAAAGAAGCTGTTGTAGCAATGGAAGAGATTAACTCTTCGAGTACTAAGATCGCTGAAATCATTGGTGTTATTGATGAAATAGCTTTCCAGACCAATTTGCTGGCACTGAATGCTTCGGTAGAAGCAGCAAGAGCCGGTGAGCAGGGCCGTGGATTTGCTGTGGTTGCAACAGAGGTTAGAAATCTGGCAGGACGAAGTGCAACTGCCGCTAAAGAAATTAAAGACCTGATTACTGATAGCGCTGAGAAAGTTCAGAATGGTTCAAAACTGGTTAACGAATCTGGTGAGACATTAAGTGAGATTGTTGCCGGTGTTAAGAAAGTGGGTGACATCATTTCAGAAATTGCTGCAGCAAGCTCTGAGCAGTCTGCCGGTATAGATCAGATCAACAAAGCCGTTTCACAAATGGATGAGATGACCCAGCAAAATGCTGCACTGGCCGAAGAAGCTTCAGCTGCTAGTGAATCATCTGTATCTAAGGCTGTTGATATGGTTAAGCTTGTTGAGTTTTTCTCAACAAACTCATCAAGTAATGCGAGTCATGACAATAGGCCACTAGCGGCGGAAAAACCGGCAACTGTCAGCAGGGGCAGCAGTAGTCAGGCGCGTAAAGGAAAAAATAAACCAGCACCCAGAACAGTTATTGATGATGACGATGAGTGGGAAGACTTTTAAGTTGAGTGATTTTTCCAATGACTACGAAGAGAACTGAAAATGTCTGAATTTTTAAATATCACAGATAAGTCAGATAAAGAGATTGTTGATACTGCCCAGCAGTATCTGACATTTCTGTTAGGTGATGATATCTATGGTGTTGATATTTTGCGTGTTCAGGAAGTTCGTGGCTGGACTAAAGTCAGGGAAATTCCTAATACACCAAAGTACGTCAAGGGTGTGTTGGATTTACGTGGCACTATTGTTCCAATCATTGATCTGAGAATACGTTTATCAATCGAAGCTGTTGAGTACACACCGATAACTGTCGTTATTGTTTTAGCCATAGAAGTTAATGATGAAAAATATGTGATTGGTATTGTGGTTGATACAGTATCTGATGTACTTGATGTGGTTAAATCTGATATCAAGAAAGCACCTAATTTTGGTACTAAAGTTGAAACCAAGTTTATTGACGGTATGGTGATGGCAGAGGCGGGTATGGTCGTATTAATGAATATTGATAAGATGCTTAATCCTGAAGAATTGCATGCACTTAAGGATATTGCTGATTAATTGTTCAGCAATATTTAAAATTTACATAAGGCGATAATAAATGACTGCACGGGTCATATCAGTCATCAATCAAAAAGGCGGCGTTGGTAAAACAACAACAGCTACAAATCTGGCACATGGTCTGGCACTCAATGGCTATCAGGTCCTTGCAATAGATCTTGACCCACAAGCACACCTTGCATCCAGTCTTGGCATAACTCGTGAGGACATTGCGGGACTAGATGCAGTATTTTTAAAAGGTATTCCTTTGCAAAGTGTTCAAATGCAGGTGCGCGAAAATTTAAAGCTTGTATCTGCAGGCGGTCATTTAAATGAAGTAGAAAATCTTGAAGGCGGTAAATCACGAGGCTTGCTACTTAAAAGTGCTTTGGATCAATACAATGATGATGTTGATTTTATAATTATTGATTGTCCTCCGTCATCTGGCCTGCTTGTCATTAATGCATTGTTTGCAACTGAGGAAGTTCTTATTCCAATGACTGGTGATTATCTGGCCATGCAAGGCCTGTCACATTTAATGGCTACTTTATCTAATTTTGAGCAGGCCTTACAAAAAACATATCAGCAGTGGATTGTTTTGAGCCGTTTTCATGACAGAAGAAAACTGGCACAGGAAGTAAAAGAAAAACTGATTGACTATTTTCCTGATTCTGTACTTAAAACATCAATATCTGAAGCAGCCTCGCTGGCCGAATGCCCTGGCTTTGGTAAAACTGTATATGAATACAAACCTAACAGTAAGTCATCGGAAGAATACGCTGGCTTAGTGAAGGATTTAATTTCCGGGAGGGTTTTATAATGGCTAAAAAATCGACGGTAAAAACGACTGCAAAAAAGACTGCAGCGAAAACCACTAAAAAGAAAACATCTGCTACCAGAAAAAAGCATAAAGCCAAGCCTAAGGCTAGCCCGTTTAAATCAAAACTGGGTCATGACCCACTGGCATGGATAACTGGTGAAGAGGCGAGTGATCTTGGTGTGTCTTTTGATGATATAGACGCAAAAGTAGATACAATAAACGATCAGATTGATCAGATATTACCGCCGAGTGAAGCTTTGACTCCTGTTGAAATGGAACCTGTAACGGTAGAACCTGCAGCAAAGAATATTCAGCCTGAATCAGAACCTGAAAGTATTGATAGTGATGATGGTTCATGGGGTTTGTTCGGGGATGATGAGCCTGCCGTTATTGAAACCAAGATTGAGAGTGTTGACAGTGATGATGGCTCGTGGGGATTATTTGGTGATGATTCTGAAGATAAGCCGCTGCCAGTTGGGGAAGGAGTGGCGTGGGGATTGTTTGCTGATGAGAACGCCACTGATACTGTAGTTGACCATGATGCAATAACGGTTCATCTACCTTCAGCATTTAATGTAGCAGAAATAAGCAAGATCTATCATGAGTTTGATGAGCAGATAAATAAGGACCATGATGTGGTGGTTGATGCCAGTGATGTTGAAACTATTGATGCTACAGGTTTACAGCTACTGTTTGCCTGTCAGAAAGAATTACAGCGACGAGGGTGCAAAATGATTATTACAGATGCATCAGCTAAAGCTGAGTTATTATCTTCTTCATCATTCATTAATGAATTGTTGGGAATGGCAGGTTAATAGATGCCTATAATAATTAAGAAAGACAGGGAGTTTCTGTTTACGGAAAAAGACTTTAATTATCTCAGGAAAGTTGCTAATGAATATTCTGGGATAACAGTATCTGATGATAAATATGATATGTATTACGCACGTATTGCCAAAAGAGTGCGCAATCTTGGCTTTAAAGATTTTTCAGAATATTGTACATATCTGAAGAATAATCATGAAAAAGAATTTACTGACTTCATTAATTCAATCACGACAAATTTGACTTCGTTTTTCAGAGAAAACTATCATTTCGAGTATCTGGAAAATCAGATTATTCCACAACACAAGCAAAAACATGCTGCAAAAAAAAGTTACAGAGTCTGGTGCGCAGCGGCTTCAACAGGTGAAGAACCATATTCTATTGCAATGACTCTTGCTGAAAATTTTAACGTAAATAACTGGAAAATTGATTTTCTGGCGACCGATATAGACTCTGAAGTATTGAGAACTGCCCGCAATGGAGTTTATGAATCGCAGAGAATTTCAAATCTTAGTAAATCCCGGAAAGCACGATGGTTCAGAAAAGGAGCAGGTGATAATAAGGGTGTGGTTCGGGTTGATGCGCAGTTAAGGGACATGATCTCTTTTAAACGGCTAAATCTTATTCAGGAATGGCCTATTAAGAAAAAGTTTGATCTTATTTTCTGTCGAAATGTTTTTATCTATTTTGACGGACCGACAAAAGAAATGATACTAGAAAGGTTTTATGAACTACTAAACGATGATGGTTATCTGATTCTGGGACATTCGGAATCAATTCACTCTATGAACAATGATTATGTCACTGCTGGTCATACCATTTACAGGAAGGCTAATTAAAATGGCCTTAGGTAGTGACAAACATCGTCTTCACAGAACATTGCCTGGCTTTGAGTCTATCAAGCGTTATTGGGATAAGACGCACGACTGTGTTGCTGCAAAGATACTTCCTGGAGAATATTATGTTTCGGCAACCAATGAATTGATTACTACAGTATTAGGGTCATGTATTTCGGTTTGTATCAGAGATCCAAAGAATGGTATTGGAGGGATGAACCACTTTATGTTACCTACGGATAAAAACGTCAATGATACAGTCGTAAGTGAAGCTGCGCGCTACGGTAATTATGCGATGGAACACATGATCAATGATATTTTGCATTATGGTGGTGAAAGGAGAAATCTCGAATTTAAAGTATTTGGTGGTGGTAAAGTTCTTGATATGAAGATGGATATTGGTAAAAAAAATATTGATTTTGTCTTTGATTACCTGAAAACAGAATCATTTAAAGTCTTATCTGAAGATGTTGGTGATGTCTATCCAAGAAAAGTTATTTTTTTCCCAATCAGTGGGGTTGCCAGAGTTAAAAAACTGAAAAAACTACACAATCAAACTATCATTAGTAGAGAAAATAAATACCTTGATGAGATTAAGCAAGCACCTGTTAGTGGCGATATTGAGTTATTTTAACAGGAGTTATTTTTAATATGCCAAAAGTTAAAGTTTTAATCGTAGATGATGCGGCTCTCATGCGAAAGTTGCTTACTGAGATTTTATCCTCCAGCCCGAAGATAGAAGTAGTAGGCACAGCCGCAGATCCATTTATTGCCCGTGAGAAAATTAAACAACTTAATCCTGATGTCATCACACTGGATGTTGAAATGCCAAAAATGGATGGTATTACCTTTCTCAGGAATTTAATGAGATTAAGGCCTACACCGGTAGTGATGATTTCAACCTTAACAGAAGACGGTGCAGATATAACATTTCAGGCACTAGAAAGCGGCGCAATAGATTATATTCCCAAACCAAAGGCTGACTTTGAGCATTCACTTAGTGATTACGCTGAGCAAATTATTGAAAAAGTAATTGTTGCTTCAAAAGTTAATGTTCAGAGATTAGAGAAAAGAATTCATTCTGTCGAGAAAATGAAAGTTGCTCCGAAGTTATCGGTCGATGAAATTTTAAAAGGTGGTGGTAAGCCATTTCTTAATACAACGGATAAGTTTATTGCTATAGGTGCCTCTACTGGAGGCACGGAAGCTGTTAAAGAAGTATTGATGGGATTGCCATCAGATGTACCCGGGATTGTGATTACACAGCATATTCCGGCATCTTTTAGTACTAGTTTTGCGCGGCGACTTGATGAATATTCAAATCTAACTGTGAAGGAAGTCAGAGGTGGTGAACAAATATTACCAGGACATGCATATCTTGCTCCAGGCGATAAACATTTAATCATTAATCGGACCGGTGCAAAATATATTTGTCAGTTAAATGATGGTCCCGAAATTAATCGCCACAAACCCAGTGTTGATGTGTTGTTTCGGTCAGTGGCTCAAAGTGCAGGTCCGAATGCAATGGGAATTATGCTGACAGGTATGGGAGCTGACGGTGCACGAGGTATGCTGGAAATGAAAGAAGCAGGCGCTTTTAATGTTGCTCAGGATGAAAAAACATCAGTTGTTTGGGGTATGCCTGGCGCAGCTGTAAAGATAGATGCTGTAGAGAAGGTTTTACCGCTTGAACAAGTAGCCAGAGAAATAATTAAATATGCGAGCAAAGCAACTAAATAGCTATATGAATAAGGAATTCTTTTTTGTTGTCTGTGATTAAACAGTTCTGGTTTGCACTATCAGTCAATGTAACTGTATTGTTCTATGGTGCCGTTTGGGGGGATTTTGTTTATGGAATTGAGTTGCTGTTGTTTCTCATGGCAGCATGGATCATAAATGTTTTTTTTGTTATAAAGAAAAAGCCCTCTACTGATGTGTCTGTTGACGAGGATATGAATAAGGTTAATCATTCTGCGATCATAACAGATCAGGTGTCTCAACTTGCTGAATTAATCAGCGGAGAGCTTCTATCTCTAAATGATAGTATTGTCCAGGTAAACAGTCTTGTTTCTGATGCTGTTGGTGGATTAAGTGATGGCTTTTCAACTCTCAGTAGTGAAGCCCGTTCGCAAGAACAACTGGTAATGAGTCTGATTACTAATATGAGTGATCAACAGTCCGAAGATGCTAAAAGAGTAACCATTAAACAATTTGCAACTGAAACCGATGAAATTCTTAATTATTTTGTTAGTCATATTGTTAATGTGAGTAAAGAAAGTATGGTGATGGTTCACACTATTGATGACATGGTGCTGAACATGAAAGAAATCAATGGTTTGCTGGCGGATACGAAAACAATTGCAGATCAGACTAATTTACTGGCTTTAAATGCTGCAATTGAAGCGGCTCGTGCTGGAGAAGCTGGCAGAGGCTTCGCAGTAGTCGCGTCTGAAGTTCGAGAGCTTTCTCTACGCTCTAATGAATTTAATGAGAAAATTAAAAGTGCAGTTCAGCGTTCAATGGGTGATATGAATAAAGCACAAGAAATCATATCTGACATAGCATCTAAAGATATGAGTGTTGCTATTAAGTCTAAAAATCGTGTTGAAGAAATGATGACCAGTTTGCATGATATGAATGAATTTATTGCAACAAAACTGGGCGATGTCAGTCAGATTACAGCAAATATAGAATCTGGCGTTAGCCTGGCTGTTCAGTCATTGCAGTTTGAAGATATTAATCGTCAGCTTTGTGAGTACATTAATACTCATTTAGGTCAGATAAGAGAGCACTTTGAATCCATGTACCAAAAACTTAATAATTTAGATAATGGCGAATCTAATCCAGAAATGTTGCTAGAAGTGCTATTATCAGTAAATAAGATACTTAACGAAGATTTAGAAAATATAAATCAGAATACTAGAAAAACAGTTCAACAAGGTAATATGTCTGAAGGCGAAATCGAGTTGTTCTAAACGGAGGAAATAATGTCTATTACTACTGAAAAATCTGAAGATGGTAAGCAAGTTACAATAAAAATAGATGGACGCTTTGATTTTGGTTCACATCATGACTTTCGTGATGCATATCGTGGCGCAAATGAGGCTGGTACGGTATTTGTGCTAGATATGTCTAAAACAGAGTATATGGACAGTTCAGCGCTCGGTATGATTTTATTGTTGAAAGAACACTCTGGCACCTTAGGTGGTGATATAAAAATAATAAATGCTACTTCAGAAATAAGAAATATTCTAGAAATAGCAAACTTTGATAAATTATTTAGTATTTCTTAATATTATTAGGAATGAGAATTAACAACCGAAGCATTTAAAAACATTTGTTTTTATAATGCGTTTGGTTGAATCTTAATTGAAGATGGTTCCGGTGTAGCTGCAGGTTTTGATTTATTGACCTCCCAGGTTAATAAATCGTAATAACTACGAATGTTTTCCACATATTTCACTGGCTCCCATCCTCTCGCATAACCATACTTGGTTTTCTTGTACCAGCGTCTTTGTGCCAGTAACGGCAGAGACTCTTTAACATCTATCCATTTATTGGGATCTTTACCCAGTTTTTTGGTGATCTTTCTAGCGTCATCAAGGTGATAATAACCCACATTGTATGAAGCCAGTGCCATCCAGGTACGGTCCGGGTTGGGAATGTTTTTGTCCATTCTTTCAATCATATGGGCAAGATATTTTGCACCACCAAAAATACTGCTCTTTGCATTAAGTCTGTTTTTTACTCCAACCTGGCCAGCCGTCTTGCGCGTCAACATCATTATACCTCGAACACCGGTAGGAGAAATGGCGCGTCTGTTCCAGTGAGATTCCTGATACCCGGCGGCAGCAAGTAGTTTCCAGTCAAGATTATTTTGTTCAGCAGCATTTATAAAATGATTTTTATAATGTTTAAGTCTGGTTGATATGTGGCGAATAAAACGTCGGGTGCCTACATAGTCAAATTTTTCAGTATGGCCAAAATGCCGCTCTATAATTTGCTGTAGCGTGCCATCCTCTTTAATCTTTTTCAGATAATTATTAGCCGCAACGTATAGACTGTCGTCGTTATGTTTGGGAAATGCCCAGGCTAGTTGTTCCGGTTTGCTAATATCGAAAGCAATATTCAGTTCCGGGAAAAAACGCTGGTAAATCATGAACTCATTAGAGTCGGCTATTGTATATTCGATGAGCTTTTCTGAAACCAGTCGAAGCAATTGATCACTTTCAGCTGCATCATTACTTTGCCAGTTAAGTTCATGATGTTCAGCCGCCAGTTTTTTCATGTTTAATTCATGACTGCTACCTGCGACTACTTCAATGTGCCTATTGGCAAGGTCATTAATATTTTTAGGTTTTTTGTTAGCACGATTGTAGATAACTTGTTGCGTGACTTCTTGATAAGGATGGGTAAATTTAACAATATTACGGCGAGATTCCGTAATACTTAATCCGGCTGCGGCAAAGTCTGCATGACCATTGGTAACGGTTGGTAAAATATCACTGAACTTATCAGCGAAGACCAGATTAAATTTTACACCCAGAGATTCAGCAAAACCTTTAATAAGATCGTATTCTAGTCCTGAATCACCATCAACAGCTTCGTAATACGTGGTTGGGCTATTACGGGTGATAACTGTTAATTCACCCCGAGCAATGACTTCTTCTAGATCTGTGTAAGCTATTTCAGGGATAAATTTAAAAAAAGTTAGGATAAGAAAGACAGATGCAAACAGGACACTACCTATTTTAAAACACTGTGATTTGTTATCGAATATTCTCATTTAAGATTCTCTGATGGTGATAATGTTATTTTATCAACGACTGGAGCTAAAGTGTCATCAATCTGTAAAAAAGAAAAATACTGTTAAAAATACTGACAGTGTATTAAGGTGAATAATTAGAACTAAATTACTGATATATATAGAAATAATCGGAGATATGAAAATACGTATCAGGAACCATTTGTCATATTCTGAATTAATGCGATAAAAAGGTATTTCTTTTTATAATTCTACGCACTGGGTAGAAATTATCCTCTAAGAAAAATGATTCTATGTTAGAATCGCGCACCTGATTAATTTTATGCTTAAAATCAAAGAGTTAATGAGATTGGAGAAGTGGTCGTTATCGGCATCCATGCCTAACGCGACACTTGTACGTCCATGTACATCGTCCGAGGACATGTACTGAAAAAGTACAACTAATTTGGAGAAGTGTCCGAGTGGTCGAAGGAGCACGCCTGGAAAGTGTGTGTACGATAACCTCGTACCGAGGGTTCGAATCCCTCCTTCTCCGCCATATAAATAAAAAAGGCCCCCTGTTTTTCAGGGGGCCTTTTTTATTTATATGTGAAGGGTGGAGGAGAACCCGAGTGGTTCGAAAAAATTGCAGGAAAGTAATTTTTGACGCAGTGTTGTTTACTGCGCCCGTAGGGTGGCACACATGGATGATGTGCCATCAATCCCACTGTCAGGATGCGTTGATGATTGAGATTTAATTAAGGCCCCCTGTTTTCAGGGGGCCTTTTTTATTTATGGGAGAGGGAAGGACGAAAACCTGAGCGGATAGAAAACATAACGATACTAAGTTTTTTAATCCAGCAGTTCTCGAAGGCGTTTTAGTAACGTCTTTGAGTGATAGGGCTTATGCAGCAAATTTTTATGTAGGCTCTCATCAATCATTTTTTCATGGCGGTCATCGCTGAATCCGCTGGCCATCTGAATTTTCACCTTCGGATAATCTTTAAGCACAATTTCAGCCAGCTGATAGCCATCCATTTCCGGCATAATGACATCAGAAAGCATCAGATCGATAGGTTCTTCTTTTAAAATTTCCAGAGCACGCTTGCCATTTGCAGCCGAAAAAATATTGTACCCGCTTGCTTCTAATACTTTAGATGTCAGCATTAGTAGTGCAGGTTCATCATCGACAATAAGAATATTTTCTGTGCCATGTAAATTTTGGTTATTATCGTCAGCTTGTTTAGTTAAATTTTCAATAATGTTTTCTTCAATCTTTCGGGGGAAATACAAAGTCAGGCGAGTACCATGCCCAGGTTCTGAATATACCTTAATGGTTCCGTTGCTGTTCTCAACAAAACCATACACCTGACTGAGACCAAGTCCTGTGCCTTGTTCTCCTTTGGTGCTAAAGAAAGGGTCAAAAATTCTTTCTTTGGTCATTTGATCCATGCCTTTACCTGTGTCTGTAATACTCAACAGAACATAATCTCCAGCCTCAATCTGGAGATGTTTGGCATCGGCTTCATTAACAGACTCATTATAAGTACGTATAGTTAGCTGACCATTACCATCGATGGCATGCATGGCATTGATGCACATATTGACGATAGCGTCTTCCAGATCGCCACTATCGAGTAAAACAGACCAAAGTTTGTCAGCCAGTTCAGTCTTGAGTTTTATTCTTGCTGTCAGTGTTTTTTCCAGCATGTGTTTTTGTTCAGTCAAAAGTTTATTGATATCATGAACTTTTGAATCAGCTACTTTTTGTCTGGAAAAAGACAGTAGTTTTTTTGTTAAGTTAGCTCCACGTTCGCCGGCTTTATGAATTTCATGTATATAACCGCCCAGTTTTTCATCGCCTTTAGTTATTTGTGATAATAATTCCGAGTAGCCAAGTATTACGCCCAGCATATTATTAAAATCGTGAGCTATGCCGCCAGTCAGTTTTCCAAGGGCATCCATTTTTTGACTGCGTCTGAGTTGTTCATCTTTTAGTTTTTTATCTGTTATATCTGATGAAATACCACAAATAGCATAAATTTTATTTTCTTTATCTCTTAGAGGAAATTTTGTTGATATGAATGTATGAAGTTCTCCATTCTGAGGCACTATTTCTTCAGACTCCAGAGAATGACCGGTTTCCAATACATCTATATCATTCTTTTTCATTTCGTCCGCAACATCCTGAGGAAAAATATCGTGAAGACTATGACCTATTACCTTATCGCTTTGAATTTTAAAAAGTTCATTAAATTTTTTGTTTACGAAAGTGAAATGGCCTTCAATGTCTTTTACATAAATAACGGCAGGAGAGTTATCCATAATCGACTGCAGGTTTTTTTTACTTTCTGATGCAACCTGACGTAAATTATATTGCTCTGTCACATCATTAAATACTAAAACCATACCCAATATTTTGTTATCACTGTTACGAATAGGGGCCGCAGAATCTGCTATGTGGTACTCGGTACCATCACGTGAAATAAGCGTAGTGTGATTGCTTAAATAAATAATTTCACCCGTACTCATAACCTTATCTATAGGGCTATTAATTGGTTCTCGAGTCGAGGCGTTAATGATTGGGAATATTTTCTTCAACAGCTGACCTTTAGCTTCTTCACTACTCCAGCCAGTAAGTTTTTCAGCAACAGGGTTCATCCTGCTGATATGTCCTGTTGCATCAGTAGTAATGACAGCATCACCAATACTGTTAAGAGTAATGGATAAATCCTGTTCACTTTCAATCAGAGTAGCCAGTGTTCTCTTATGATTATCTTGAGAGGATGCTAATTTTTCTGCCATTATATTAAAGGAATCAGCAAGCTCTTTAATTTCATCATTTGATGAAATATTAATTCTGGATTCAAGATTACCAGAGCCTATGTGCTTGGTTGCATCGATCAAGTGTGAGATGGGTATTGAAATGGCTCGGCGTAACATGACGCCTGCAAAAATAAGTGTTAGTGATAGTGTTATGGCCGCAAATATTACGATATTTACCAATGAATCGACAGAATTTTTAGCGTAATCACTCGCTACTAGTAATTCATTTTTTTCAATTTCAATAAAATTATAAAGCTCATGAATTAATGATCTTCTTGATTTGTTAAGTTTTGATTCATAAGCGAATATTTTATTAACTGGTGCTTTTCTTTGAGAAATGTCATTCAGGTATTTTTTTGCAGAATCAGTATAAGTGGTTATTAATGAGCTGATTTCCCTAGAATTCATATCGTTCTGGGTGGCCTTCTTAAATTTTATTGCCAGGTTGTTGAGTTTTGTGATTGAATTCAATGCCTTTTCCTTATCTTTTTGAATACCACGTAAATAAAATTCAACAGATTTTAAGGAAGTTTTTCGAGCTTCACTTCTTATTTTTTCGAGAAGTAGTTTTTGTTTGGAGTTATCAATGGACTTGATTTTCTGAATGATGATTTTTCGAGATTGATGTACTTCAGATTCATCAAATGTGAGTTGGCTTAGGGATGGGCCAGTCGAAAGCTTAAGGTAGTTTTCGGTAGTTTGAATAAAACTATTTACAAGTGTGTTTAGTTTTTCTATATCAGTTTTTGATGACCGGTGGTCCTGGTGTTCAATGTTAGAGTAAGTAGATACATGAAGTTTAATTTTTTCGATTGCTTCCAGTGTTTTCTCTTTATCTTTTAAATTACCTCGAATAGAATATTCGATAGCTTTAAGTGATGCTTGCCTGGCGCTGGATTTTATTTCGATTAATGAAGTTAAAGCTGGTGTTTCAGATTCGATAAGCTCGTCAAACAGGTTTCTTAATTCGATGCTGCTCTGAACTTTATAATAGTCAGACAGGCTGGCAATGGTGATAGCGGTAATGACAGTAATTATAATCTTTTGACTTATTCTCATTGCTTACCTTTGCATAAAAACCATACCACTAAAAGTCTATCTGAGCTCTCAGTTGTAATATGTCAGGATTTCCATAAATATTATTCTTATTAGTTTTAACATGAATAAAATTCATTGAAAAGCGAGTTTTTTTAGTTGAATACCAGTTTATTCCAATAGTGGTGTTAGACGCTTCACCGCCATTGATAATATCATCATTCAGGTTGATGTCGCTAAAGCGTGCAGCTAGTTCCCATGCTCCTGTAGAAGCGTTTATGGGTATAATTCGGCCATAAGTACCTTTGCTGGCTTTGTAGGGGCGTTGCTCTCCGGTTATAAACCAGCTGGCATAAATATATGATCCGTTAAATACCAGGTCATTAGAGTTATCGTTTTTAGTCAATTGTACGGTTATTGTCTCGGCCTGAATGGAAAAAGACTTTTTAACGAATGAAAACTCAATACCTGAACGAATTATATTGTCGATATTGCTGATTGTGCCTGTATCAACAATGTTATCAGTGATGTGAGATTCAGGCCGTGCATCAAATGAAACACTGTTGTTGGTATCATCTTCAGGGTTTTCGATGCTGAGATTGAAGCCAAGGTGCATGAGTTGAGAGTTGGTCTGTATGACAGGGCTGGTTATCCGTGTGCTTGCACCGAAGCCTTCATCACCGCTATCACCATCCGCAGAGCCTTGTCCGAAAATACCAGCGTTGAAATTTATTTTGTTGGTATATCTATGGTAAGCGACTCCTATACGTCTGCCAGGCTTGAAGGCATTGGGTAAAGCTTGTTCCATAAAGGTAATAAACTTGGAGCTTGTCATTTCATCGATACTAAAAGGTGGTTTGAATAAACCAATTTTTAGTCCGGTATCGCTATTGTTCATGTATGCGTCTTTAACGCTTAAATTATTCTCTTCAAAGCCAACACGCAATTTATATTTCCAGTTTTCGTCATGTTGTCCTTCAATATATAACCTTGCCCGTCGTACTTCAGTGCCAGAGCCTGGAATTAATTCAGCTGTATCATCATTAATGTAAGTGGCATCAACTTGAATAGTGCCACCCACTTGTAATGTATTTGATTCGGAGGCATAGATTGTTGCACAGGTAAATGAAAGGCAGAAAATGAAGAATGAGATGGGTTTGTGTTTATAAATACTCATCTTTTGATTATAGCTACATATTCAGGGTTTGGATGGCACGTGATTATAATATTTACTTTATAGAGGGGCTGAACTTATTAATTATTAATTAGTAGCTTTTCAAAGTCATCTGCAGGCACAGGTTTGCTGTAGAAATATCCCTGATACCATTCACAATCGTATTGTTTGATGATATCCAGTTGTTCCTGTTCTTCGACACCTTCAGCAATAATCTTCAGGCCTAGATTATGTCCCATGGCAATGATGGTTTTTACGATAGTTTCATCATCTTTATCAAAGGTGATATCGCGGATGAATGAGCGATCAATTTTTAGAACATCAATCGGGAATATTTTAAGGTAATTGAGTGAAGAATAGCCAGTTCCAAAATCATCAATTGACAGTTTGATACCAATATTATGTAAACGCTTAAGTGTTACAGCAACTTCTTCCGGGTTGTCCATAATACTGCTTTCAGTCACTTCAAGTTCCAGCCAATTTGCATTCAGTCCGGTTTCTTCAAGTATTTTCTGAATCGAGCTGATTAACTGCTTCTGGCGGAATTGTCTTGGTGACAGGTTTACTGCAATTTGTATCGGGCTATAACCTTTATCTTGCCAGTCTTTATTTTGCTGACAGGCTGTTTCTAGCACCCATTCTCCGACTTCAGTTATTAGTCCGGTTTCTTCCAGCACTGGAATAAATTTTTGTGGTGATACCAGGCCAAGGTCTGGGTGCATCCAGCGTATCAGTGATTCAGCGCCGACTATTTTGCCAGAATTAATATCAATCTGTGGCTGGTAGTAAAGCTTGAATTCGTTTCTTTCCAGCGCTCTTCGTAAACTGCTTTTCATCACCAGCTGTTCAAAGCCCTGAGTATTCATTTCATCATTAAAGAACTGAAAACTATTACCTTCACGCTTCGCATGATTACGTGCAGATTCAGCATTGCGGAAAAGCAGCGCTTCATTTTCGCCATCAGTCGGTGCAATTGAAATACCAATACTCGCGGTAACAAAGACTTCCTGTTTATTAAGCATGATGGGTTCGGCAATGCCATCAAGAATACGTTGCGCTTTTTTGGCCAGTTGATTGGCTGAACTGATATTGGAACAAATAATGGCAAACTCATCGCTACTGATACGGGCAGTTTTATCCATTTCGTCATTACAGCGCATAATTCTGCGCGCAATAATCTGTAAAAGCTGGTCACCGGCATCATGCCCCATGGTTTCATTGATGGAAAAGAAACGATCAATGTCTATATTGAGTACACCGATAATGTCATCTGCATCATCGACGTTACGCAAAGTCAGTGCTTCTTTTAAAACTTCATGGCTGAGTGTACGGTTTGGAAGGTTGGTTAACTTGTCATAATAAGCCAGACGGTGAATGTGTTCTTCATCCTGCTTGCGATCAGATATATCTGCAAAAATGGCAATGTATTCCAGAATATTTCCATTGTCATCTTTCAACGTACTGATGGTGATAAATTCGGGGTAGGTTTCTCCATTTTTACGACGATTCCAGATTTCTCCTTGCCAGACACCTTTCTTGTTTAAGTCATTCCACATCTCAGTAAAGAAGTCATCATCGTGTTTTCCAGAGTTTAAAATATTGGGTTTTTTCCCAATGATCTCAAACTCTCCATAGCCCGTGATTTTAGTAAAAGCAGGGTTTACACGGATGATGGTATTATTTTGATCACAAATTAATATGCCTTCGAAACTGTGTTCAAAAACCTGAGCGGCCTGCAAATTTTTCGACTCAATTTCTTTTCGCGCACTGATGTCTCTTTTGATCGAAACGTAATGACTGATTTCACCACGTTCGTTTAATACGGATGTAATCGTTTGCTCTTCAAGATATTCTTCGCCATTTTTTTTGCGGTTATGTAATTCACCCTGCCAGGTTTTACCAGATTGAATGGTTTGCCAGAGGTCTTCAAACAGTTCTTTATTCTGGCTGAGAGAGTTCCATAAGTTGGGTGTTTCACCAATCAGTTCGGTGTATTTATAGCCTGTTAGTCGGGTCATGGCCGGGTTGGCCCAGACGATGGTGCCATCTATATCGGTAATAATGATGCTGTCGGCTGAGGCTTCGAGTGCGGCAGCCAGTAAATGAAGTTGTTTAATGGTTTCGTATGACTGAGAAATATCCTGCAATACACCTGAAATGTGGGTGATGTCACCGCGCTCATTCAGAATAGCTTTACCCTGGCTCTTAACCATAAATTCTTTGCCATGGGATTGTTGAATTCTGAATTCGAGTACAAACGGCATGTGGTTGCTGATGACATTCTCAATGGCAAATGTGACCATTTCTCTGTCTTCGGTATGAATAAAATCTAAAATATCATCGAAGCCATTTGTAAACTGTGTGTTGGGTATACCCAAAATGAAAAATAATTCATCGGAGCAAAAAAGTTCATTGTTATTTAGGTTCCATTCCCAGTTGCCCATGTTCGAAGTTTTTTGTGCATCGGCTAGCCGGGATTCACTAATGATCAGATTGTTCTTTATTGTTTCCTGCTGCTGAATGTTGTGCCATTCCCTGAATGTTCTCTGAATGGTTCGATGTAGACTCGTGTATGCTTCAGCAGATTTTGCCAGATAATCCATCGCGCCGTTTTTGATAAATTCAACGGCCAGTTTCTCATTGCCTGAGTCGGTCATGATAATCACAGGGATTTTATCTTTTACCAGGGAGTGAGTAAGCAATATGCTGGCATCGCCATCAACATGCTGGTTGTCTGAAATGATGAGATCAGGCACGGTTTCCTGGATCAGGGTAAGTGCTTCTGTGATCGAAGATTTGAATACCAAAGAAGGTGGCGTTAGCTGTAGAGAGAATGCCTGCTGCAATTTCTCACGGTCAGATTCGTTCTGATCAATGATTAGTAGTGTCGCTGAATTGATATCCATTTGCCGAATATCATATAAGCAAGTGCAAATAAATGGTAATACTTATTTTAATCAGCGGGAGGTTTGCAGCGATTAGCTGGTAAATATTCCATAATTTCAGCGTCCTGATTAAAGGCTGGATATAATTTTGGCAAGAACCTGCTTGCATAGCGTAATGGATTCTAGCAAAATAGCCCCGCCGTTGGTTGTCGAGACCATCGGATCTATATGGTGACTCATTCTGGTTCCCTCGCAACGATAAACTGTGAACTCCGCCAGGCCCGGAAGGGAGCAACGGTAGCAGTGATCTCGTGTGCCGTGGTGTAGCTGGGGTGAGTCGCTTTCAATTTTAGTCCTTAAATCTGTTCGTTTTATCTCTTTAGCCCATTAGGTATTTGCTGCTATTTAGCGGTAGAATAGGTGCTTGGTTTTTATGTTTCTTGACGAATAGCAATACGATTGAAGGCAAATCGGCAATATATGAATTATCAGGTTCTGGCCCGGAAATGGCGGCCTCAGAGTTTCAAAGAAATGGTCGGGCAGGAGCATGTGCTCCGTGCGTTGATTAATGCGCTGGATGAAAACAGATTACACCATGCTTATTTGTTTACCGGTACTCGTGGTGTTGGTAAAACCACCCTTGCACGAAATTTCGCCAAAGCCTTAAACTGTGAACAGGGTATCAGCTCCACCCCTTGTGGTCAGTGTCAGGCTTGTGTTGAGATTACAGAAGGGCGTTTTATTGACTTGATTGAAGTCGATGCTGCCTCACGTACCAAAGTAGAAGACACCAGAGAACTGCTGGATAATATCCTTTATGCACCGACCAGTGGCCGCTTCAAAATCTACCTGATTGACGAAGTGCACATGCTCTCTAATCACAGTTTTAATGCTCTGCTTAAAACGCTGGAAGAACCCCCTCCGCATGTGAAGTTTTTATTAGCGACAACCGATCCTCAAAAATTACCGGTTACCATCTTATCGCGTTGTTTACAGTTCAATTTAAAACCCATGCCACCGGCACTAATTGGTGAGCATCTGGAGTATGTTCTCGGTCAGGAGAATATTAATTTTGAAACCACGGCGGTTCAGGAAATTTCGCACGCTGCTGATGGCAGTATGCGAGATGCATTGAGTCTGCTGGATCAGGCGATTGCCTACGGCCACTCTGAAATAAAAACCAGCGAAGTTCGTGAAATGCTGGGTACTGTGGCACGTGATCAGGTCATTAATATAGTAAAAGCACTGGCTGCTAATGATGCCAATGCGGTGATGGATGCGGTTAAGCAACTGGCACAAATGTCACCGGATTATGACAATGCACTGGCTGAAATATTATCACTATTGCATCAGATTGCCTTGTTAAAGCAGGTGCCGGATGCATTGGGTTCAGACGTATTAGATCTGGAAGAAATTAAAAACGTATCTGATCTTATAAAAGCTGAAGATGTGCAGTTGTTTTACCAGATAGGCTTGATTGGTCGACGTGATCTGGCGATGGCGCCTGATATGAAATCTGGTTTTGAAATGGTGTTGTTACGAATGCTGGCATTCAAGCCGGTACAATCTGCTGATGTGAAGTCGCCAGTTAGCCGAAGTAATGCCGGGCAGAATACGGCACCTCCAGTGCGTTCGGTTGAAACTCAGTCAGCACCCGTTTCATCGGTTCAACAAAATCAGTCTGCTACTCAAGCGGTGCAACCTCAAGCTGTTTCTGCAAATACAGATGCAAACCTCGGGGTCAACTCGGAATGGCATGACATTGTGAATGCATTGCCTGTAAAGGGTATGGCTAAGCAGTTAGCGTTAAACTGTGAGCTTAAAGGCTATGAAGACAAATACGTAGTTTTAAATATCAGTGCTGAGCATAAAAGCATGCTGACCACGAGTGTTGAAGAGCAATTGACTAAGGCGCTTTCCAGTTTCTTTAAAAAGGACCTGAAATTAAAGATTGAGTCCGGTGATATGAAAACGCAGACACCTGCCGTTGCCGAACAAAAGAAGGTTGAAAACAAACAGCAAATGGCGCAACAAACCATCGAGAATGATTCGGTGATTCAGGCGTTGAAAGATAATTTTGGCGCGACTGTGGTTGAGCAGTCGGTGAGACCTATTGAGGATTAAGGTATTCTCAGGTCTGTATTGGGTATTTTAAACAAGTTTATTGAAAAGAGGGTTAGCAAATGAAAGGCGGTTTAGGTGGTCTGATGAAACAGGCTCAAAAAATGCAGGAAGATATGCAAAAGGCACAAGCTGAACTGGCTGATATGGAAGTAGAAGGTCAGGCCGGTGGTGGCATGGTCAAGGTAACAATGAACGGCCGCCATGAACTGCGTCGCGTTAATATTGATGACAGCCTGATGGGTGATGATAAGGACATGCTGGAAGATTTAATTGCAGCTGCAGTCAATGATGCAGTACGCAGAATTGAGCAAACCTCAAATGAAAAAATGTCGGGTCTGACAGCGGGTATGAATTTACCTGCAGGTATGAAGCTACCATTCTAAGTCGGTTCTAACTATGTCAATGTCACCGCTTTTACAGCAAATGATTGATGCCTTGCGCTGTCTGCCGGGCGTTGGTCCGAAATCAGCGCAGCGTATGGCTTTTCATCTGCTGGAAAGAAATCGTGATGGTGCTTTAAAGCTTTCTGAAGTATTAAAGCAAGCGGTTGAAGAAATCGGCCATTGTCGGCAGTGTCGCACATTTAGTGAGCATGAAGAGTGCATGCATTGTACCGATGCATCCCGGGATAATTCCCTGTTATGCATTGTTGAGACACCGGTTGATGTGCTGGCGATTGATCAGGCTACCGGGTTTCGTGGTAAGTATTTTGTTTTGATGGGGCATCTGTCTCCGTTAGATGGTATCGGTCCTAAGGAATTAGGGCTGGATCTGCTTGAACAGCGCTTCGAGCAAGGCGATATCAAGGAAGTTATCCTGGCGACAAACCCGACTGTTGAAGGTGAGGCCACTGCTCACTATATTAGCGAAATGGCAGAAGAGCAGGGTATCAGCGCATCACGTATTGCTCATGGCGTACCATTAGGTGGAGAGCTGGAATACATTGATGGCGGTACTCTGGCGCATGCTTTTAGTGGCAGAAGGCTAATTTAATCTAGTCCTAATTCGGCACTCTGGCGTCATCAGATTCTCTGCTATACTCAATAATTCATGTTAGTACTCCTTTGTCCGGAGATGTTCACCTGTCATGTATGTCACCGCTGTTAGTTCATCATTTAATCCTTATGATATTGCTCGAGTAGCGGGGATTAATCCGCGGGCAAATCAAACAGAAAATAAGACCCAGCCGCAGACACAATCTTCGTTACAGTCTCAGGAAAGAGTCGTTCAGGGTGAAGTCCTTAGTCGGCAACCTCTTAACAATGCAAATGTCGCCAATACCAATGATGCACTGGCTAATCGTCAGTCAAATCGACAGGAATCAGGTTTTGGTTTTAATGCCAGGCAAGCTGTGAATACCTATATTGGAAACCAGTCACAGGGCGAAAGAATAGATCAGCAACAATCGGTTGGAAATGATTCGTTGATTGATGTTTATGTTTGAAATTACAGTTTATTAATATGATTGGCTGGATTGTTTTGAATCAGATATAGTGCTTTTCTATTGGAAATAAAAACAGGAAAGCAAAGTGACTGACTGCCTCTTTTGTAAGATAAATAATGGGGAAATCCCTGCTGAAATTCTCTATCAAGATGATGATGTAACCGCTTTTAGAGATATTTCTGCGCAGGCTCCAACCCACTTTTTAGTTATTCCCAAAAAACATGTTTCAACTATCAATGATTTTGAAAATAGTGATGCAAGCTTGATTGGAAAAATGTATCTGACGGCACAAAATATCTGCGCTAAAGAAGGCGTTTCAGATTCAGGTTTTCGTACGGTGATGAACTGTAATAGTGATGGCGGCCAGACTGTTTTTCATGTGCATTTACATGTCTTAGGTGGCCGTGCGATGAGCTGGCCACCGGGTTAAAGTTTTGATTTTAGCTTGATGCTTCAGATAGACTAATATATTGCTCAGTCGTATCCGTTTTGAGCCTCATTTTGTTTTATGTATCTGAATGAAGTAAATACAATCAACTATGTAATAGCGGATTGACATATAGTTGTAAAAATCCTTGTCGATGGTCATGACTTCAATTAGAATGCGCAGCCTGTTTAGCTAGATTTTTAGCTGGTTGAAGGCGCGTAGCTCAGTTGGTTAGAGCACCACCTTGACATGGTGGGGGTCGGTGGTTCGAATCCACTCGCGCCTACCAATACTCATCTGATAGAGTATTGGTAAGGTAGATGACCTGATGTCTTTGTATCTATAGCTTTTCAGTCAAAAATCTTATTATTAAATGATTTATCTTGATACTGATAATCGTATGTCAGTATCGTAAAACCAAGTGGTCCTTAGTGTGGATCACCACTGAGAAAGGGAAACAACATGCCTGTTATTACTCTGCCTGACGGAAGTCAGCGCTCTTTTGCTTCTGCTGTATCTGTTTTTGATGTCGCCTCTGAAATTGGTCCGGGTCTGGCTAAAGCCACACTGGCTGGAAAAGTTGATGGTGAACTGGTTGATAGTTCTTATCTGATCGACAATGATGCTGCTCTTGAAATTATTACCAATAAAAGTGATGAAGCACTTGAAGTTATTCGCCATTCTACTGCGCATTTATTGGCACAGGCTGTTAAAGAACTATTCCCTTCTGCTCAGGTGACTATTGGTCCGGTTATCGATAATGGCTTCTATTACGACTTTGACTTCGAACGTCAGTTTACGCCAGAAGATATTGAGGCGATCGAAAAGAAGATGGCTGAATTAGCCAAGACTGATTTCAAAGTAGAGCGCTCGGTGATGTCTCGTGATGATGCGGTCAAGTTCTTCCGCGATATGGGCGAAGAATACAAAGCTGAAATTATTGAAAGTATTCCTGCTGATCAGGAGTTATCTTTATACAAGCAAGGTGATTTCATTGATTTATGTCGAGGCCCGCATGTACCGAGCACTGGCGCGATTAAAGCTTTCAAATTAACCAAGCTGGCTGGTGCGTACTGGCGTGGTGATTCTAAAAACAAAATGCTGCAACGTATTTACGGTACTTCATGGCCTGATAAAAAGCAGCTAAAGTCCTATTTACGCCGGATTGAAGAAGCTGAAAAGCGTGATCATCGACGTATTGGCAAGCAGATGGAATTATTCCATACGCAAGAAGAAGCACCTGGTATGGTGTTCTGGCACGATCATGGCTGGACTATCTATCTTGCCGTGCAGGACTATATTCGTGGTGTTTTACGTCAGCATGACTACAAAGAAATCCACACGCCGCAGGTAGTTGATCGTACATTGTGGGAAAAATCAGGTCACTGGGATAAATTTGGTGACATGATGTTTACAACGCATTCTGAAAGTCGTGATTATGCGGTTAAACCAATGAACTGCCCGTGTCATGTTCAGGTTTTTAATCAAGGGCTGAAATCGTATCGTGATTTACCGTTACGTCTGGCTGAATTTGGTTCGTGTCACCGTAATGAGCCATCCGGTACCTTGCATGGTTTGATGCGTGTACGAAACTTTGTTCAGGATGATGCACATATTTTCTGTACTGAAGATCAAATTCAGGATGAAGTGTCTGATTTCATCGATCTGACTTTTGATGTTTATAAAGAGTTTGGCTTCGATAATATCGAAATTGCATTATCAACTCGCCCTGAAAAGCGTGTGGGTTCGGATGAAATCTGGGATCAGGCTGAAGCTGCATTGGCTGAAGCATTAAAATCTAAAGGTATTGAATATAAATTGCAGCCAGGTGAAGGTGCTTTTTACGGGCCTAAGATTGAGTTCACGCTTAAAGATTGTCTGGATCGTGGTTGGCAGTGTGGTACCTTACAGGTTGATTTCTCAATGCCGGGTCGACTGGATGCGCAGTATGTTGCCGAAGACGGTGATCGTAAAGTACCTGTGATGTTACATCGCGCAATTTTGGGTTCGATGGAGCGATTTATCGGTATTTTGATCGAACATCACGAAGGCAAATTCCCGCTCTGGTTATCACCAGTTCAGGCCGTAATTATGAATATTACGGACAAACAAGGCGAATATGGAAGAAAAGTTGAAGAAATTCTTAATAAACAGGGAATTAGAGCCTCTGCGGACTTGAGAAATGAGAAGATCGGCTTTAAAATTCGCGAACACACATTAAAACGCGTTCCTTATTTACTCGTGGTGGGTGATAAGGAACTAGAAACCAATACAGTGGCCGTGCGTACGCGAAGTGGTGAAGACCTCGGAGTGATGTCAATTGATGACATCACAAACCGACTTACCACAGAAATCGCGGATCACGGCCGCGCTGTTTTGGAGGGCTAAAATATCGCCGCAGCAAAAAAGTCTCGTGTTAACGAGCAAATAGATTGTCCTAAAGTTCGGGTTATTGATGCCGAAGGTGAACAAGCAGGAGTAATGTCGACTGCTGATGCACTGGCAATGGCTAAAGCAGCCAGTCTTGATCTGGTTGAGGTTTCACCTAATGCTGAACCACCTGTATGCCGCATTATGGATATCGGTAAGTTTATTTTTGAGACTCGTAAAAAGCAAAAAGAGGCCAAAAAGAAGCAGGTTCATACGACAATCAAGGAAATCAAATTCCGTCCTCGTACGGATATTGGTGACTACAATATCAAGCTGAAGAATCTGCAGAAGTTTCTTGAGCATGGCGATAAAGTAAAGATTACGATGCGTTTCCGCGGACGTGAAATCGTTCACCGTGAATTAGGTGGCGAATTACTGAAGCGTATCGAAAAAGACTTGGAAGAGTTAGCGACTGTTGAACAATTTCCGAAGATGGAAGGTCGGCAAATGGTCATGGTCATGGCTCCCAGGAAAAAATAGTTTCGGTTGTTGGCAATTGAACTTCGACACCTTTTGTTACTGGTATCGGGGCCTCACCGGAGTCATTTATTAATGTTAGCTATTGGAGTACAGGCAAATGCCTAAAATGAAAACAAACCGCGGCGCAGCTAAGCGTTTTCGTCGCACTGGTTCGGGCGGTTTAAAACGCGCTCAGTCTTTCCGTCGTCATATACTGACCAAGAAGAGCACTAAGCGTAAGCGTCATTTACGTGATGATGCTGTTGTTGCACCTTGTGACTTGAAGATGATTAATCGTCTTCTGCCATACGTATAGGAGACTGAAAGATGCCTAGAGTAAAACGTGGTGTACAGGCGCGCGCGCGTCATAAGAAGATTTTAAAGAAAGCTAAAGGTTATTACGGAGCACGTAGTCGTGTTTATCGTGTAGCTCACCAGGCGGTTATCAAAGCGGGTCAATATGCATACCGTGACCGTCGTGTTAAGAAGCGTACTTTCCGTTCTTTATGGATTGTTCGTATCAATGCAGCAGCCCGTATGTTTGATATTTCATACAGCCGCCTGATTGATGGTCTTAATAAGGCTTCTATCGAAATTGATCGTAAAGTACTTGCTGATCTTGCCATCCATGACATCGATACATTCGGTGTACTGGTTGAAAAAGCGAAAGCTGGTTTAGCTGCTGCTGCCTAAGTAAAGGCCAGCAATAGTTAAGCGATCCTAAAGGGGGAAAGTGTATGCTTTCCCCTTTTTTTTTCTGAATTATTTTTTGGAAATAAACAGTGTCTGAAGATTTACAACAACTCATAAGCAAAGCCCAGTCGGAAATAGATTCAGCGACTGATTTACAACAACTTGATCAGGTTCGTGTCGAATATCTTGGCAAAAAAGGTGTGATCACTGCGCAGTTAAAAACACTGGGTAAATTGCCTGCTGAAGAACGCAAACAAGCTGGTCAGGATATCAACGAAGCTAAGAGAACTGTACAGGCCGCGATTGAATCTCGTCATGCTGTGCTCGAAGAAGCGAGACTGCAAGCTTTACTGGAAAGTGAGTCTGTTGATGTGACGTTACCAGGTCGCGGTCAGGATGTTGGTGCCTTGCATCCGGTTACGCGTACTCGCCAACGAATTGAAGAAATCTTTGGTCAGATGGGTTTTGAAGTGGCCGAAGGGCCTGAAATCGAAGATGATTACCATAACTTCGAAGCACTGAATATCCCTGAAATGCATCCGGCAAGAGCGATGCAGGATACGTTTTACTTTGAAGATAAACGCGTATTAAGAACGCATACTTCGCCGGTTCAGATTCGTACCATGGAAAACAATGAGCCTCCTTATCGGGTGATTGCGCCGGGTCGTGTTTACCGTTGTGATTCTGATGTTACACATACACCGATGTTTCATCAGGTTGAAGGTTTGTTAATTGATGAAAATATTACCTTTGCAGATTTAATGGGAACACTGGATCGCTTCCTGAAATTATTTTTCGAAAATGAAGATTTGCAAACACGTTTCCGTCCTTCTTACTTCCCGTTTACTGAGCCATCATCAGAAGTCGATATTCAATGTGTGATGTGTGAAGGTGAGGGTTGCCGCATCTGTAGTCATACCGGCTGGTTAGAAGTGCTAGGTTGCGGCATGGTCCATCCGAACGTACTGGCACACGTTAATGTTGATAACGAAAAATTTGTCGGTTATGCCTTTGGTTTAGGTATTGAGCGGCTTGCCATGTTGAGATATGGCGTGAATGATTTACGACTGTTTTTTGAAAACGATTTACGTTTCCTTAAACAATTTTCATAAACAGATCGGATAATAAATAAGGTAAGTACATAGCATGAAGTTCAGTGAACAATGGTTGCGTGAGTGGGTAAACCCTTCAATTAATGTTAACGATCTGGCTGATCAAATCACCATGGCCGGGCTTGAGGTTGATAGTGTTGATCCAGTTGCAGGTGAATTTAATGGTGTCATCGTGGCTGAAATTGTCAGTCTTGAAAAACACCCTGATGCCGATAAGTTAAATGTGTGCCAGGTCAATACAGGTACTGAAACCGTTCAGATAGTTTGTGGTGCGGCTAATGCTCGAGCGGGCTTAAAAGCACCGCTTGCAACGATTGGTGCAAACTTGCCGGGTGATTTTAAAATTAAAAAATCAAAACTGCGTGGCGTTGAATCATTCGGTATGTTGTGTGCTGAAAAAGAACTGGCCATGGCTGAATCCTCAGATGGCTTAATGGAATTACCAAGTGATGCAACAGTGGGTATGGATATTCGTGAATACCTGCAGCTGGATGATCAAGCCATTGAAATTGAATTAACGCCAAACCGTTCTGACTGTTTAAGTATTAAAGGTGTGGCGCGTGAAGTAGCGACACTGAATAATTGCGATATAACACCGGTTAATATTACTGCTCAGGCAGCAACTATTAATGATGTGTTCCCGGTAAAAATTGAAGCCGGTGATGCTTGTCCTCGTTATCTTGGTCGTGTACTTCGTAATGTAAATGTAAAAGCTGAAACACCATTATGGATGCAGGAAAAATTGCGTCGTTCAGGTTTCCGAAGCCTGGGACCTGTTGTTGATGTTACTAACTATGTCCTAATGGAATTAGGTCAGCCGATGCATGCATTTGATCTGGATAAGTTGAACGGTGGTATCACGGTTCGTCTTGCGAATGCTGGTGAAGAAGTTGAATTGCTGGATGGTAAAAAAGTCAAAGCAGACGCTGATGCACTATTAATTGCAGATGATAAATCCAATCTGGCGCTGGCCGGCATTATGGGAGGTGATAGTTCGTCTGTCACTGACGATACACAGCATGTTTTTCTTGAGTGTGCTTACTTTGAACCAGATGCGATTGCTGGCCGTGCCCGTCGCTATGGCTTACATACGGATTCTTCACATCGATTTGAGCGTGGTGTTGACCCAGCGTTACAAATTGATGCTATCGAAAGAGCTACAGAGCTATTACTGCAAATTGCCGGTGGTGATGCAGGTCCACTGATTGAAGAAAAGTCCACAGCGTATAATGTTGAGCGCTGCGCTATTAGGCTTAGAAAAGCGCGCATTAAACGTATTTTAGGCATTGAGTTTGAAGATGCAGAAATTGTAAATATCCTGACCCGACTGGGGATGACAGTAAATGCCGCTGATGATGGCTGGGATGTGATTGCGCCAAGCTTCCGCTTTGATATTGCGATAGAAGCCGATCTGATAGAAGAGTTGATTCGAATTCATGGTTATAACAATATTCCACGAGTGATGCCTGTATACGCTTCTAAGCTACGAGAAATGACTGAGACAGAGCTTTCCATGAATAGCTTGCGTCAGAACTTGCTGGATAGTGGTTACTTTGAAGCGGTGACTTATAGTTTTGTTGATCCTGAGTGGTGCAAGGTACTGGCTCCGGATAGTCAAACGATTCCCTTAGCGAATCCAATGTCGTCAGAAATGTCGGTAATGAGGACAACGCTTTGGGCTGGCATGCTTAAAGTTGTGCAGCACAATCTTAATCGCCAGCAAAGCAGGGTGCGTTTGTTTGAAACAGGTTTACGCTTTATTGAGCAATCAGACGGTACGCTTCAGCAACCTATGTTAGCAGGCGTGGTCACGGGATCATTATTGCCAGAGCAATGGGCGGCCGATAACCGTGATATCGACTTCTTTGATGTTAAAGGTGATGTCGAGTCATTATTGGCTTTGGCTGGTGGGGATATTGAGTTTGTCGCTGAAAAGCATCCGGCGTTACATCCAGGTCAATCAGCCAGCATTTTAAAGGATGGAAAATCAATAGGTTGGATGGGCGCATTGCACCCTGAGGCTCAAAAAACACTCGATTTAGACCAGAAAGTTTATATGTTTGAGCTAGAATTAGGCAGCGTTTGCGGCAAAAAACTGCCTAAATTCAATGTTTTATCAAAATTTCCTGAAGTAAGACGTGATATTTCGCTCCTAGTTGATGAAAAACTCTCAGTTTCTGCTATAAAGAAATGTATTGTCAGGGCGGGCTCTGAGGTACTTAAAGACGTTACAGTTTTTGATGT
>Ga0316206_1000969_pt1 | contig 30062 bp, 31 predicted proteins | sample 6monthpyrite_MG_FD_204942 | JGI IMG/M metagenome (GOLD analysis project Ga0316206, IMG submission 204942) | Microbial mat bacterial communities from mineral coupon in-situ incubated in ocean water Damariscotta River, Maine, United States -... | ecosystem: Environmental > Aquatic > Marine >... | reverse complement strand
TCAATAAACTGACTCAATAATTCACCTTCAACATACTCAGATATCAACATAGTTACCGTTGTATTACGGAAAACAAAACTTTCCTGAGAACTATACTGAATAGTGACCGGACAATGGTGTAATTTATGTAGTTTTTTCGCATAAAAAAGTACCGCTTTGTCTTTTAAGTTTCGTTGAGGGAAAAATATTTTTGCTGTCCGCTCAATACCTGTTGATATTTCTTTAATTAAATAAACCTCAGCCTCCCATCCTGAACCAAGTAATTCAATGATTTCATATTTACGCGCCAGTACCCTGCCTGGCTGCAAATTGAACTCTGATATATTGCTGTTTTTCATAATTAGTTAAATCATACCGTTAATACAGGGGGTGATTTTCAACACCCACTTTGAATTGAGTCATGCTGTTTAGCTCTCTGTCGTGATCAGAGTATCGCTAGCTTTTGACTGTATGTATTTTAGCTGCGGTTTCTTTTGCCCGCCTTCTCGCGTCATCAGTAGTAGTTCCATACGCCAGAGCTACTCCCATACGGCGCTTTTTGAATGCTTCAGGTTTGCCAAATAACCGAATGTCGGTTTGTGAAATAGCCAAGGCTTTTTCTACGTTTTCAAAAGCAATGCCTTTTGCATCCATGCCACCATAGATAACAGCACTTGCTCCCGTTTCGCGTAATACAGTTGATACAGGCAGACCTAAAATGGCCCGGGCATGAAGTTCAAATTCATTTTGGTATTGTGTTGTCATAGTTACCATACCGGTGTCATGGGGGCGTGGACTGACTTCACTGAACCAGACATTATCACCTTTAACAAAAAGCTCCACTCCAAATAAACCGCGACCACCTAAATTAGCGGTTACCGCTTTTGCGATTGCTTGCGATTTTTCAATCGCAACATCGCTCATGCTCTGTGGTTGCCAGCTTTCAACATAGTCACCCTCAACTTGAATATGCCCAATGGGTTCGCAGAAATGGGTTTCGATTTCCCCATTTTCATTTATCGCACGTACGGTGAGCAAAGTGATTTCGTAATCGAATTGAATCATTTCTTCGACAATGACCCGGCCACGATCAACCCGACCGCCACTTTTGGCATAATCCCAGGCGGTTTTAATATCGGCTTCGGTTTTTATGGTGGACTGGCCTTTTCCCGATGATGACATCACTGGCTTCACTATACAGGGGTAACCTACGCCATTATTAATCGCCTGCTTTATTTCATCCATACTCTCTGCAAAAGCATATTTTGAGGTTGGTAAGCCCAGCTCTTCCGCGGCAAGGCTCCGTATACCTTCCCGGTTCATTGTGAGCTGCGTCGCACGCGCTTTTGGAATAACCTCTGCCAAACCTTGCGCTTCAATTCGTGCCAACATATCCGTATCCAGGGCTTCAATTTCCGGCACTATGAGATCCGGCTTTTCTTTTTTCACAAGATCTAACAACGCATCACCATCGGCCATATTAATGCTATAAGCACGATGAGCAACCTGATGCCCAGGTGCATTGTCATAGCGATCAACCGCGATAACTTCAACCCCAAAACGTTGTAGCGCAATAATCACCTCTTTACCCAGCTCGCCAGAACCTAACAACATAACGCGCTTTGCACTTGCCGAGAGTGGAGTACCTATTTTCATGACTGGTCCTTGTTCAAATTGAATGACAAAATTCTGAACATTAAACCACACCCCTCTCTACGATTAAAGATGTAAGACAAATCATTAAAAGTCCCTTACAATACCTGAAAAGAAGATGGTTACAGGGATTATGCAGTGAAATTTAGTGTAGACGAATTCAAAAACTGGCAGCATAAAAGCATCACTTTATTGGGGATGTCAGGTGTGGGAAAAACACGCCTGTCCAATATGCTACCAAGCAATGAATGGTTCCATTTTTCGGGCGACTATCGGATCGGTACGCATTATCTCGATGAGCCCATACTTGATAATATTAAGAAACAAGCCATGCAGGTGCCTTTCTTGAGGGATTTGCTACGCTCGGACTCTATCTATATTCAAAATAATATCAGCGTTAACAATCTCCAGCCTGTTTCGAGTTTTTTAGGTAAGTTAGGTAACCCTGAAAAGGATGGTTTGCCACTGGACGAGTTTAAGCATCGTCAGGAACTTCATCGCCAGGCAGAAATTGCGACTATGCGAGATGTGCCTGCGTTTATTAAAAAGGCCCAGGAGCTTTATGATTATAAACATTTCATCAATGATGCTGGCGGCAGTGTTTGTGAGTTGGAAGATGAAGAAACCTTAGAAATTCTTGCGAAACATACTTTTATTTTATATATCAAAGCGTCTGAAAAAAATGAAGAGTCCCTCATTCAACGTGCGATCTCAGATCCTAAGCCGTTGTATTATCGGGAAGCTTTTCTTGATCAGCAACTTGCGGTGTATATGCAGGAAAATAAATTAGACTATGTTGCAATGATTGATCCGGATGAGTTTGTACGCTGGATTTTTTCAAAATTATTCTACTCACGCATCCCACGTTATGATGCCATTGCAGAAAAATATGGTTACACCATTACCACGGACGAGTTATCGCAAGTCACCAACAAAGAAGAACTGATGGCTTTAATCGAAAAAGCCATTGCCAGACAACAATAGAGAATAAAGAAATGCCTTTAGTTGCCAACTCATCACTACCAACATTTGAACGCCTTCGGCATGAAGGTGAAACGGTTTTAAATCGTGACAATGCGGTAAAGCAAGATATTCGTGAACTACATATCGGTTTATTGAATATGATGCCTGATGCGGCCTTAGCGGCAACCGAGCGTCAGTTTTTTCGTTTGGTTGGCGAAAGTAATTCTATCGCACAATTTTATATGCATCCTTTTACCTTAAGTGAATTACCACGCAGTGAAAAAGGGCGTGCGCATGTAGAAAAGTATTATGAAACCTTTGAGCAAATAAAAGCCCAGGGGCTTGATGCTTTAATTATTACGGGTGCAAATGTTACCGGCGCCGAACTTTCTGAAGAACCCTTTTGGCAACCATTGATTGAGGTTATTGACTGGGCCTATGAAAATGTTACATCAACATTATGTTCATGTTTAGCGACCCATGCGGTGCTGGAGTTTCGTTATAATCAAAAGAGAAAACCCCTCGGTTATAAACGTTGGGGGGTTTATTATCACCATGTGACTAACCGGGACCATCCTTTAGTCAATGGTGTTAATACGAAATTTGATGTTCCGCATTCACGTTATAACCAGATAGATCGTGCTCAATTTGAAGAAGCAGGATTACATATTTTAGCCGAAAGTAAAGATGCAGACGTACACCTTGCCGTCAGTGAAGACCAGTTTCGATTGGTGTTTTTTCAGGGGCACCCTGAATATGATATTATTAGTCTATTAAAAGAATATAAACGTGAAATCATTCTTTTTGCCAAAGATCAGCGCAATGATTACCCGCCGTTTCCGGATAATTATTTTTCATTGCAAATCCAGGCCTCTCTAAATGAGTATAAAGCGCTGGTAATAAAAGCTAAAAAGGAAAATACCGAAATCCCCAAATTTCCTGAGAAGTTAATTACCGAACACCTTGATAATACATGGCATGATACGGCCGAGGCCATTCTTAATAACTGGATTGGTACAGTCTATCAAATTACTAACATGGATCGTAAAAAACCCTTTCAGGATAATATTGACCCTAAAAATCCGTTAAACCTTTAAGAAACTCAAGACCTCTTAAAATTGTCCGCTATACTGACTAAAGAAATAAAAATAAGGGCAAACGGAAAATATGTTACATTTTATTGGACGAAGTGTATGGCTGTTATGGAACTGGATTGAGTTCAGTATATTCACCCTTTTTCTCTACGTCTTATCGTGGCTACCCCGCGCTATAATTAATCCTTTTTATTCAACCTTATTTTATATCTGGTGTCGTGCCTTTAGTCGTGCACTGGGTGTAGATTTACGCTTACATGAAAAAAACAGAAAACCGATTCCCAAACAATACATTCTTGTTGCCAACCACCCTTCCGCATTTGAAGATGTTGGTGTACCAGCCTTATTTAATGTTCACCCGCTGGCAAAGATGGGTGTAAAAAATTGGTTTTTATTAGGAAGAATAAGCGAAGCCGCTGGCACCATGTTTGTTAAACGTGACAGCAAAGAATCTCGTAATGCAGTTGTAGACACAATTATAGACAAGCTCAATCAAGGTGAGAATGTTGTTATTTTTCCTGAAGGCGGTTGCAAAGGCCGGCGTATTTTTGAAACGTTTCAGTACGGCGCATTTGATATATCAATTCGTACAGGTATTCCAATACTCCCGGTGTTTTTACATTATGAAGCACAAGATACCTTTGAATGGCGTGACCCACAAATTCTAATCGATAAATTTTGGCATTTTATGACCAGCCAAAATAATAAAGCCAATTATTATGTCTATGATGCATTTAATCCTAAAGACTTTAAAGACAAAGTTGAATACTCAGAACATGTACTCAATAAGTTTTTAGAATGGCAAAAACGTTATCTTGACTGAAGTTTGTTTTTTATTTCATTCAATATTATATCGCTGTCATTATAGTTTATTGTAATTGTTAAGGCTTTATTTGAATCGTTTAACATTAATACTAAGTTTGGAAAGCTCTCCGCATATAACGCTCTTGATAAATTAATTTCTTCTTGTAAAATATTATCCACCTCGACAGAAAGTAAGTCATTATGGAATTGTTGAACAGAAAGACCAAGTTCTTTTGATAATTCTATTAAGGTCGAAATATCTGAAGGGTTACGAGCTTGCCGGTAATAAGCTTGCTGTATCGCTTCGGTCATTTTTTTCTCATATTCTTTACCCTGTATACGTGCTGCAATAACCGCACGACACGCAGGATAAGTAGAGCGTCTGGGAACATTTTCACGCCAAAAATCAAAATTAAATTTCACATCAGGAATACTTTTTTCGATACGCAACCAGTTCTCTTTAATAGATTGCTGCATAGACTCTGGCATAGTGATGTCTGAATCAGGTGCTAATCCGCCTAAAAGAGGCCGAACCTCAATTTCTTGAGGAATTTTATCCAACAACTCATTGAGAACACAGGAAAATCCCCAACACCAGCTGCACATGGGATCATAAATGTAATAAAGGGTTGCTTTCATTATAATTTACACTAAAATTATTCATCATCTCACTGACACATGTTGCCCATTATGAAGTTAAAGCTACAATCCGGCTATTTCTCAATCACAAACCCTCTTCAGCTTTTAGACCGCTGGTTAAACCCTTTTCACCTTAAGGGTAGCATTAATATCCGGGGCAAGAAAATGGACATTATGTATTCCCGTCGCGCAGAAAAAGCCTTATTACAACGTTCTCACCCTCTAATTGCCGAGCTACAACTTTACTTCACTTGCGTTGTACAAAAACGGGTTAACTTTCATGATAAAAGTGAGCTTGAGACCATAACCGCAAATCCCCTGTTAGAAATTGCCTATCATAGCGTCCAGTCTGACGCCTGCGACCCCGTTGAATTTCATAAAAAACATCCTGTAAAACAGGAACTTAATTCTAAATCCGCACAGTTAATGCGACCTTCTTGTATGCAGATCGATTATAAAAAGGGGAAATGGTTAGGAGATTTTTTCATATAGCTTAGCTCAAACCAATAGCCACTGCTAAAAGTATCAAATAGCACAAACTAATGAATAAAACCATAGTAGACATTAAGTTTATAAATAATAAATCGCTCAAGTTGTTCCACACCTGGCCGTTATATTCCTAACAAGGATTCTATCTCACAAGATAATTGCTATCTTGAAAAAACACATGTTTTTTATTTCTTTTGCACATAGTAAAAATATAAAAAGGTACTGTTTTGTCGACTAAAACCATAGAACAATTGCAAAAAGAGTCTGAAAACTCTGCAAATTATTATGCTGAACATCTTGCAGAAGTTAATAATACAAACTCAGTTATTACGACTGAAGAAATTATAAATAAAGATAAAATTCCTTTGGTAAAAAAAGGAACGCGAATTAATAATGATGTCATTCAACGAATATTAAAACATAAACTCTCAAAGCCACTCGAAAACATGGTAAACATTGAGAATAAAGTTGAGAAAGATTCATTATTAAATCATTTTAATTTAGTACTGGAAAAATATCCGGATCTAAAACAATTACACCAGAGTATCGGATATGAAAAAGCATTTAAAACGCAGGTACAGTCATATATCGTTCCACCACTTATAACTCAAAAACTCACAGTGTTCTCACAACAATTTTCAAGGGAATTTGAACAGACTCTTTTATGCACCTTGTTAGCTGTCAATATTGCCCACACCATAAAACTATCTAAAGATCAGCTCGTTACAACCTATCTTGCGGGTTTAACCCATGACTTAGGTTTATTACATATTCCTCCTGAAACGGTAAAAGATAAAGAAAATTTCACATCGGCACGCTGGCGTAGTATAAAAACGCACGTCATCACCGGATACTTATTTATTAATGATCTTGGTCCAACTTATAAAGATACAGCCACAGCTGTACTTGAACACCATGAACGTTATGATGGCACTGGATACCCTCTGGCAAAAAAAACCAAAGAAATTGGTATCATCGGTCAGATTATAGGGATGGCTGACAGTTTACAATCAATTCGGATGCTGCAGCTAGAGGAAGCTGGTCGCAATTTACGTTATACCCTGCCTTTTATTAAAATGAATTTTACAACTTTCTCCGAAACCGTTTATCACGCCACCATCACTGTAGTAAGCACTGTTTCGGAAGATAGTCAGCCGGTTTACTCATTTAATAACTATACTGAATTAGCACAATACTTAATAAAGCGTGGTGAAAAGTTAAATAACGCAAATACTATCGTTAGACTTTTATATCAACTCTCAGTCGAACTAAATTTAAGCAAAGATGGTCTTGAGATGATTAATCAAATGGTGCCCTTTGACAAAATGATACGACAGTCTGGCTTAATCGAAGAACATGTCGATAGGTGGCTTGCACATGTTATCGATACTGAAGACTACAATCCTCTCAACGAACTGTGTGAACTTGAATTAATGCAAAATGAACTATATTGGCAATTAAAAAAGGTTAGAAATTCATTTTCATATTTTCTTGAACAGGAACCCAATGCCGGACCAGATAATATGATGCGACATCTGTTTAACGTAGCGGCAAGTATAAACGATTACTTAAAAACATAATATTTACGCTAAAACACTAAAATAAAATATCTCAAAAAAATCCCCCGTACAATTCCTCTTTTCATTGCTCATCGCTGGAATATAAGGTCTTAATCCCTTAAATATTTCTACATATTCACGTTCTGCGAAAAGAATTATGTTTAAAATATTGCTCTATCCGTTTAAAATACAGCGATATTGACACTTTAAAAATGATGAGCCTTAATATGAAACGTGTAAAAATTTATAGCACAGGCGTTTGCCCAATTTGTGAACAAACTAAAAAATTATTAAATAAATGGAATATTGGCTATGATGAGGCACGCATCGATCTTGACCGTGACTTATTAAAGGAAATGCTGGAGGTCACCAACCATGCACGCATGGTTCCTCAAATTACTATTGATGGAAAATGGATTGGTGGCTTTACCGAGCTGACTGAAATGCACATGGAAGATGAGCTAGACGATTTAATGAGCGCATAAGACTAAACTTTAAGACAGGAATAACGATGTTAGAAACAAACGAATACTTTGATGGTAAAGTGAAATCAATTGGTTTTAAAACAACAACCCTGCCCGCAACCGTTGGCGTAATGGAAGCCGGTGAATACGAATTTGGCACATCACAAAAAGAAACCATGACGGTCATTTCTGGCGCCCTGACCGTCATGTTGCCTAATGCTAACGACTGGAAAATATTTAATCAGAACGACTCATTTATTGTTGACGCCAATGAAAAATTTCAACTAAAAGTTAATGTTGCGACCGCTTACCTTTGTACTTACGAGTAAAATTTTCATATTATGAAACTTTATTTAATGCGTCATGGTGAAGCATTATCACCGCGCGTCGATCCGCAACGCGGACTAAGTGATAATGGAAAAGCCAGCATCGAACTTGTTGCTAAATATATTCAGGAAAAAGACATAACATTTTCTCAAATCTACCATAGCGGAAAAAAACGCGCTCATGAAACAGCCGGGATAATAGCAGCGATTACTTCACCCGATATTGAAATAGAACTTCATCAAAACATAACACCCGATGGAGATCCCCGTTTAATTCTTAATAAAATAAATACCTGGAGTGAAGATACTTTAATCACCAGCCATCTACCCTTTGTGCCAAATTTAATTTCATTATTAACCGGAAATGAAGCCTATTTAACCGCGATTAGTTTTGAAACAGGCACTATTGTTTGCCTTGAAAAAACCCCTGAATCAATTTGGAAAATTAGTTGGTCAACCTCACCAACAGAAGTGGCTTACCTTAATGAGTATAATTCGGCAATAAACCACCAACAACCTGAATAGGTGTTGGATTATTCACTTCACTAACCCAAACAGCTAAAGCATATTTTTTTACTTTTGAGAAATGTAACCTGGGCAGTTCCATAGTCCAGTTCAAATCATAGCTGTTTTTAGCATTAAACCCAACCACCACAAACTCATGTTGAGCCGTTCGACCTTCATTTTCACCACGCTCAATATGACTGGTTAATTCCATTCCCAGAATGGCAACATTAAGCTTTAACGGCAAGTTATGTTTTTTTAAAGGTTTATAATTTGCCTTTATTTCTGTAGCATTAATAGAAACCGTCAGGTTTCCAACTGACGCGTTTATTTCAGGTAGAGCACTCCCAAATATCCCTCTGCGCCAACTTGAACCGTTCACCATAAATGCCGGGGTATAAACGGTTGAAGCACGTTTCAAGCTTGCATAACGGGACTGGCGATACCCGAACTCCTTGCTTGCAAATTCATCTTTCCAGCCAATGTAGTCCCAATAATCAACGTGGAATGCCACAGGTACCCACTTAGTCCAAAGTTTATTTTTGTGTTTCAGGCTATTTAAAAACTTTTCAGCAGGAGGACAACTGCTGCAACCTTCCGAAGTATAAAGCTCAATCAGGGTATTTTTCTTTACCCCACTTTCGAAATACAAAGGCTCTGCAGCATGGGAAATAAAGGGAAATAGTAGCAGTAAAAATACTATATCTGTTTTATTAAACATAGGTTCACCTTACCGGATATTATAATCTTTTCAAATAATTGCATGAGGCAATTCAAAAGAAAAAACCGTCCCTTTATTTTTAGCGGGTGTTACTGATATAGCGCTGTTATGTAACTGGATAATACGTTTTACAATAGCTAAACCCAGTCCCGTTCCATCCTGATTTCGGTGTTTTTCTATGCGGTAGAATCGTTCAAATATACGTTGTGCTTCTTCTTCAGGTATGCCTAAACCAGAATCTTTAATGACCGTTTTAATAGTATTTTCACCCACATTTAATGCCACCTCAACCTCTCCGCCATCAGGCGTGTACTTAATCGCATTATCAATTAAATTTTCTAGTACACGTTGTATTAAGCCTATGTCGGCAGAAACAAAAATAGGTTTCTCCGGTATTTTGGTTTCGAGTGTGATGCCTTTATTTTTTGCGTGTAATTTAAATTTTTGACTGACATCTTGCGCCAGTTCACTCATGGAAAAGGCTTCAAAGTGCAGTGCTGCATCATTATTTTCCAGACTGGCTAATTCAAACAACTCTGAAATTAACTTTTGTAAGCGTTGACTATTGTCATAGGCTGTATGTATATATTCCTGCCTTTCACTTTCTGACAAGCTGTCATTTTTTAACAGTAAAGTTTCAAGATAGCCTTGCAGTGAAGCTAATGGTGTTCTTAAATCATGTGATACATTAGCAATTAATTCACGTCGCGCGGTATCATTGTGTTGTAATAATTTAACTTGCTGAATAATACGCTCAGACATCTGCAAAAAAGTAGAACCTAACTGATCAATTTCATCGCCCTGTCGCCCATCAAACCGTTCAGGTAATAAAACAGAATGTGTGAAATCTGTTTTCTTGAATTGTTCCATTGCATTTGACAAGGTATAAACGCGACGTGTGATATAACGAAATAATAAATAACCAATCACAGAGGCAACAAGTAAGCTCATAAACACCGCGACCAGGCCACTACGTAATAAATAACTTGACTCTAGTAAATTAAAAACCGAATCATAGGCTTCTCCAGCCAATACAATATACAAGTACCCATCAAGATTATTGCCATTTTTAATCGGCGCAACAGAAAAAACTTTATTACTTTTATCTGAACGAGGATCATCACCAAGCACCGGCATTTTAAAATCACTGTTAAGAAATTCAGTAATAGGCGCCATTGAAATCTTTTTTCTTTTAACCGCACCTTCTGGTGCAGAGAAAGCCATGATTTTCCCGCCTGGATCGGTAATATAAATTTCAATACTCGGGTTAACCAGCATCATGCCATTGAGTACAGATTTCATGGCTTCATGATTAACTTTTTTATTAAGAATCATCTTTTTTTCTTTAACAATATTACTGGCTAAATCCAAATTAAGACGTTGATTCAATTCTTGCAAAAACAAGGGGGCGTTATAAACCACCATAGCAATAAAAATACTTGAGAGCGCTAAAAGCAATAAAAGTTGGGTAATAAATAAACGGTTGGATATACGACTAAACATCTCCTAGGTACTCAAAGCATCGTTAAATTTATAACCGACACCCCAAATCGTTAAAATATATTCTGGATTAGTGGGATCATACTCAATTTTTGCCCGCAAACGGTTTATATGTGAGTTGACCGTGTGCTCATAACCTTCATGACCATAACCCCACACCATATCGAGCAGCTGTGAGCGGGAATACACCCGGCCAGGACGTTTTACAAAGTGCAGTAGAAGTTCGAATTCCCTTGCGGTGAGATCTATCGAGCGACCATCAATCGATACTTTGTGAGTATCAACATCCACTTCAAGGTTTCCAAAAATAACATTGTTACTTTCTTCAGAATTATTGTTCGGTGAGAGTGAAAATGCCTCAACACGACGAAACAACGCTTTAATTCGAGCAATAACTTCTTTGATACTAAAAGGTTTTGTCACATAATCATCAGCTCCAATTTCTAAGCCAACAACGCGATCAACCTCAGAGGATTTTGAGGTTAACATGAGTACGGGTGTGTAATTATTTTGTTTACGAATATGCTGGCAAATATCCAGACCATTCATACCCGGTAGCATCAAGTCCAGAATAACGAGATCAAAAGATTCCTGTTCTATATAGGCCAGGCCTTTTAAGCCATCCGCCGCGTGCGTGACCTGAAAATCAAGATCAGAAAGGTGCAGGCTTAAAATAGTTGCCAAATCCATATGATCTTCAATAATAAGTATTTTTTTCTTCGACATGAGTAAATCCTAGCAGTGAAGTGTCACAAAATATTCACAATATATGCTTATTTTAGTCAGAGCCCAGCTGAGCGAGAAAGTTCATAAACCTCGCTTTTTTAAGGAATTCAGTTAAAATAGCGAAAGATAACCTTATATTAACGAGTTTACCCCTAAATAATATGAAAAATTTAACCCTGACTTTCGCTTTAGTCGCAACTCTACTTCTTTCTGGTTGCGCTACAGAGGTCCCCATGAAGCTTCAGGACAAAAGTCCCCGCGGCATTACCATTGTGAACAGCATTGATGGCAAGCAGGCAAAAGCTTTTCGTAGCGCCGAAAAACATTGCGCGAAATACTATAAAGTACCCCGTATTCTTCAGATAAAACCACAAATCAAAGAATCTGAAAAAGCAATGAATACGATTATCTTTGAATGCCTAAAAGCGAATTGATTCGATCAACAACTAAAAGCTTGCAACAATCCTTCCATAGACGGCTCATACTTAAAATCACAAACACAAAAAAGGCCGATGATTTCTCACCGGCCTTTTTATTATCAACTCACTCATAATTATAAGCGTTATGAGCGCAGCAAGAACAAGGCGGAAACTTATGAAAAAGCGGAGTGTACGATAAGTACATGAGCATTTTGAATAAGTTTCCCGTCGTGCCCCTCTATAAATTAAAATAAAGGGGGTAAACGCTGTAATTGCAAGCGTAATAGCTTATATTTTATTTCTTAGCGGCTTCTTCTCTTTCTTTCGTCTCTTTAATAACCTCTTCCGCTACATTCTTAGGACAAGGCATGTAGTGCAAGAATTCCATTGAGAACTGACCACGACCTGATGTCATAGTACGTAAGTCGCCAATGTAACCAAACATTTCCGAAAGAGGACATTCCGCTTTAATACGAACGCCTGTTGCACCGGCATCCTGACCTTGAATCATGCCACGGCGACGATTCAAGTCACCAATAACATCACCTACATTATCATCCGGTGTAAATACATCTACCTTCATAATAGGTTCCATTAACTGAGGACCGGCTTTAGTCATTGATTGACGATATGCCCCTTTCGCAGCTAACTCAAAGGCCATTGCAGATGAATCCACCGCGTGGGAAGCACCATCCATCAAGGTCACTTTGAAATCTAAACAAGGGAAGCCCGCAAGAACACCCTTTTCACTCATCATTTCAAAACCCTTTTCAATTGCAGGCCAGAATTCACGTGGTACGTTACCACCTGTTACTTTTGATTCGAACTCATAACCAGTACCTGGTTCGCCTGGTTCGATAATATAATCAATTTTACCAAACTGACCTGAACCACCAGACTGTTTCTTATGTGTGTAACTATCTTCAACTGTCTGTGTAATCGTTTCACGGTAAGCAACTTGAGGGGCACCTACTATTACTTCTACACCATGAGTACGTTTCATTATGTCGATTTTGATATCTAAGTGAAGCTCACCCATACCTTTAAGGATGGTTTCACCTGAATCTTCATCCGTTTCAACACGGAAAGAAGGATCTTCTTTAACCATTTTACCAATCGCAATACCCATTTTTTCTGCTGCAGCTTTATCTTTTGGTGCAACAGCAATTGAGATAACGGGATCAGGGAATATCATAGGCTCTAATGTGCCAGGATGCTTCGGATCACATAAAGTATGACCTGTTTGTACATTCTTCATACCAACGAAAGCAACAATATCACCGGCTGTTGCACCATCAAGTTCAACTCGATCGTCTGCCTTCATTTCAACGATACGGCCAATACGCTCCGTTTTACCCGTAAAGGTATTTAGAACAGAATCACCCTTCTTTATCGCGCCTGAATAAACACGAACAAAGGTGAGAGCACCATAACGGTCATCCATGATTTTAAAGGCTAGTGCGCGGAAAGGTTCTGCTGGATCAACGGTTGCTACTTCACCTGTTTCTTCGCCTTCATCATTTGTAATTGGCTGAGGAATAACTTCAGTTGGATTCGGTAAGAAATCAACAACCGCATCCAATACATTTTGGATACCTTTGTTCTTAAATGCTGAACCACAGTACGTTGGGAAGAAGTCCAGCGCGATAGTCCCTTTACGAATACAACGTTTGATGTCTTCCATTGAAGGCTCTTCACCTTCAAGGTATTTTTCCATTAAATCATCGTCTTGCTCAACAGCCATTTCGATAAGTTTTTCACGCCATTCTTCAACTGCATCAGCCATTTCTGCTGGTGGCTCTTGAATTTCGAAGTTTTCAGGTAAACCTGAGTCATCCCAAACGTATGCTTTACGAGTAAGAAGATCAACAACACCTGTGAAATCATCTTCGATACCGATAGGAAGAACCATCACTAATGGATTTGCGCCTAATACGTTTTCAACCTGGTCTACAACGCGGTAGAAATCACCCCCCATACGATCCAGTTTATTAACGAAAATAACACGAGCAACGCCAGATTCATTCGCATAACGCCAGTTCGTTTCAGATTGTGGTTCTACACCACCAGAGGCACAGAAAACCCCGATACCGCCGTCAAGTACTTTAAGTGAACGATATACTTCAATAGTGAAATCGACGTGACCTGGGGTGTCAATGATGTTGAAACGGTGGCCATCCCACTCACAAGAAATTGCTGCTGACTGGATTGTTATCCCACGCTCAGCTTCCTGCTCCATGAAATCGGTGGTTGCTTCACCGTCATGCACTTCGCCGGTTTTATGAATTGTACCGGTGAGTTTCAAAATACGTTCTGTGGTCGTGGTTTTACCAGCATCCACGTGCGCGAAAATACCAATGTTTCTATACTTATCTAAGTCAGCCATCGTTTTGTTACTCTAATATTAATAAAACGTTAAAAAAATCTAATGTGACAGAGAAAAACTCGCCCGCCACGACCAAAATCTGGTAGATGAATAAAAATCATCAAAAAATAGCCGCGCATTATACTCTAAAGAGAAGGGAAATGTGCCAAAACATCAATATTTAGAGGAGATAATTTGCATTTTTAAGCAAAAACCACCTGACAGGATACCTTGCAAAATACACACAATTAAAAAGAGGTTATATTTGTTTGTTTTTTTGCTCAAAAATACTGCTAACAATTATTTAACTTAACTCCAATTCTATTTTTTGTATTTTTTCGAGTACATCATCTGCCGGCACGGGGTTTGAAAGGAAATAACCCTGAACTTTGTCGCACCCCAGTAAAGTCAACAATTCAAAAATTTCTTTTCGTTCAACACCCTCGGCAATAACCTGATAGCCAAGATTATGAACCAAATCAATGACCGCTTTTACAATATTAGCATCATCATCATCGGTCTCCATGTTAACAACAAAAGACTTATCAATTTTTACCTCTACAACGGGCAATTTTTTCAAATAGCTCAGTGAAGAATAGCCCGTACCAAAATCATCGATCGAAAAGGTTAAACTCTGCATACCCGGATCGTTCATAATCTCAATAACTTGATCGGGATTATTCATTAAAGCGCTTTCTGTTATTTCAGCTTTAACGCCCCCTTTCTTCATACTATAACGCTCAGACAATTCAGCAACAAATTTAGGGAGCTCAGGATTAACTAAATTACGTGCAGACAAATTAATAGCAACCTGTATATCATACCCCTCATCCTGCCATCGCCGCCATTGTTTAAAGGCACATTCAAGAACGTACTCACTTACAAGATTAATTAAGCCGGAATTCTCAGCCATTGGAATAAATTGATCAGGAAAAACCCAGCCTAATTCAGGATGTTTCCAACGAATCAAACCTTCCACGGAAATAACTTTATTATCACCAATAACAACCTGAGGTTGGTAATGTAAATGAAGTTGTTTTGTCTCTAGAGCATTATGTAAAGAGTCCATTAGTGTTAAACGCAGCGCGGTATATTTATCCAGCTCAGGATGAAATACACAGACACCCGATTTACTTGCTTTAGCTTCATACATTGCAACATCAGCAAGCCGAATTAATGATGTTTGATCCAGAGCATGTTCAGGATACATAGCAATACCGATACTTGCTCCTACCTTTAAAGTGTAATCAGCTAAAGCAAAACTGGGTTGTAAATTATCCAGTATTTTATTTGCAACCTTTACCGCATCACTTTCATTAACGTGTGGGGCAACAACAGCAAATTCATCACCACCAAGCCGGCCTACCATATCACTTTCCCGAATAACATCTGCTAAACGCTCAGCCACATTAACTAACAGTTTGTCCCCTTCAGGATGACCTAATGTATCATTCACATCTTTAAAATTATTCAAATCAATCATCATCACAGCAAGAGAATCTTTTTCACGCTTAACATGGTAAATGGACTGCTGTATTTGTTCTGCGATAAGAATTCTATTTGGTAACCCGGTAAGAGGATCATGCATTGCTTCATGTGCAATCTTTGTGTTTAACATTTGCAATTCTTGAGTACGCTCATGCACCCGTTCTTCCAAGGAATCATTAAGCACAGATAGCTCTTGCATAACGGCATCACGTTTTTCAATAGCACTTTTTAGTTGTAACCGCATACCATCAAATAGCTCAGCGAGAACAACCAACTCTCCACCGCCCTTAATACTTATTTTGTCATCAAATTCAAACCGGGTCATATTTTTAACACCGGCAGTTAACACTTCAATTGGACGAAAAATTTTATCTTTAAACAATAAATATATAGCTCCGCCGACAAAAATCCCTGTAAAAACAGTGATAAAAATAGTCTGCCACAATGTTTTTATTGATTCTTTATTATAGGGTTCCAAATCCAACCCTACCAATGCATATGCTAAAAAGTCACCTTCAAACATAACCGGTGTTTTATGAAAAAGGATCGAGGGATTATCGTGAAGCAAAGTGATAATATTTTTTATTGTAATATTACTATATTTATCAAGAATAACGTTGATGTAAGGATTTTCCGAATTAAGATAATGCGTTAAAGGAATACCGTTTTTATTGACAACGACGGCAAAAACAACATCTTTTTGTTTGCTTGTAAATTCAGCATAACTGTCAAGCGTTACATAATCAAAAGTAAGCAAAGATTCAACGCTAACTGAAGCAAGCAATTCGGAAATAGATTTAACTCTCTCGTTTAACGACTTATTAATTACCCGTGCTTCATTGCTATATTGAACAAAAGCGTTAATCACCATAGCAAAAACCATAATAACTGCAATTAAAATAAAAAACTGGCCTGCTAAACTATTTTTCTTTATATTTTTCATTTCTTATTATAACGTTGATATACCAAGATCTGCCCCGTAAACATCAGTAATAATTTTTCTATGCTCATCAAAATCTGAATCTGTCGCCAATAAAATATCACTCAAATGTGCAGACTTTAAAATCGCTTTACCCTCTGCATGGCTATTAAGTGTAGTTAAAATAACTTGTATTTTTTCTCTTAACGCCATGGATAAATCATCATTCACAGCCCAGGGTAGATGCGTCATTTGCTTCGTTTGTGCAAGAATTTTTAGTTCATTTATATCAATCCGGTTACGTACATTATCCAAGTACATTATTGAATCACCAGAACCCGCAGCATCGGCTCTTTTAAAATAAGTTGAAATAATGGTATTTGGAGGATTAATCGAAAACTTCTCAATATAGTCCCCTGCCTGTAAACCCGCATTTCGTAGTAACCATGTTGCCCCAATATAGCTTTGCATGGCGCGTCGACTACCACCGAATAAAATGGTTTTACCTTTTAAACCAGAAACGGTGCTAATTCCGCTGTCTTTTCGCACGATAATAGATCCTGCTATTGTTGACGAATCGAGTTCTTTATTGGCAGCAATCACTTGGTAATTATATAATTTGCGAGATACGATATAGTGATATTGATTAAAATGCACAATATCATAATTTTTCTGTTGTACATTTCCCCAAAATTCCTGAAAGGATTTAGTTGTTTCCAGCACAACCTTTCTATCCAGTCGGAAACTTAAATATTTTACTAAAGGGGTGAATAATTTGTAGGTGATTTTAATATTTCTTCTGGGAAAAATACCTAATACTATTGGACGATTCTTAGCTTCCGCGCTTAATATTCGCGGCGCAGTCGCCATCGCGCTGGCAATGTAGCCAATGAATTGTCGACGTCTCATTTATCCTACCCATATTTTCCCTTCCCACTTCTCATATCGGGCAGGACATTATTTACTTTAGTTTCCAGAGTTAAGCAGAACAAACGTCTATTTAAACCAACTATTTAGCTCATCATTATCCAAATCAGAAATATCCTGTTCGCTTAAATTAACAATACCTGTTGCAGCCTCTCCACTTTTTTTATGAGAAATAGAATTTGCATCTTTAATGAGTACATTTTCTACTTCAGAGTGTGACGATTCTTCACGAAAAGCATCAAAAAACGATTGAAATTTATTTTGGCTTAAGCAAATGATGACTTTTTCTGGTGAACCCTCTGACCTCGCATCCCAAAATGAGGTAATTGCCCTAAACATTGCGGCAGCAGCAACTTCAATAGGAACAGAAAATATGCCTGTGCTGATTGCTGGAAAGGCTACAGACTTCCAGCCATGCATATCACACAGCTGTAAGCTACGTGAAACGGCTTGTTGAATTTTCTGCTGCTCGTCCCCTTCTCCCATTTTCGGGCCAATGGCATGAATAACGGCTTGATAGGGGAGATTTCCGGCAGTAGTAAAAGCCACCATGCCACTTTCTAAAACGCCATGCTCATTGATGAAAAGGTCGCTTTCTTCCTGGATCTGCTCTCCTCCCTGTTGCACAATTTGACCTGCAACACCGCCACCATGCAATAAGCCACCATTCGCCGGATTAACAATAACATCAACGGGTGCAGTGAGGAGATCGGCCACCATCAAAATAAGTTCACGATCAGCGAACAAAAATTGCATGCAGTTGTTTTTGATTTTTGTCATTCTAATTATTCAGTTTAAAGTTGAATAATAAAATAACATTCCCTCAGATCGATTACAAAAATTTGAACCTTTATAAGTCGCCTGAAGCACCGGCTTTCATAATATCCGTCAAGACATCTCGCACTTTTGTCGCTTTAGCCTTCAAGTTATCGCCCAGAGTCGCGCTCTGTAACATAATGTCGAGATTCATCATCAACAACCAGCCTTTTCCCTTTTCATCTTCAACCAGTGAAATACGACAGGGCAAATAGGCCGCGAAATGAATATTTGCCTCAACCATACCCTGTGCAATTAAAGGGTCACAAAATTGGTAAATATCCATACGACGAGACTTGCTACCCATCGACTTAATTTGTTTTGATAAAAGTAATTCTGCAACCAACTTCATGTTATGAACATTAGCCCGCAGCTTCATAGACTCCACGGCATCATCAAAGCTAACGCCTTCTTCAAGTGGCATTTTGACAACCGTGTCTTCAATATTTAGTTTTACAGGAGCAGCATTCAGCCCCGTGCTTGTGACAAATAATAAAATCAGCATCAACGATAAAAATTTATTCATGGCCATATCCTCAAAATTAACCTCACCAAATACTACTATATCAGACAAGTTTCATCTTTCTAAATGCACAATTAAATCACTGGTAAATAGTGTGCTCATAACCGCTTCCATGGATAATTTATATGTCGTGATATTCACGTGACACTTTTCCCTTATTAATAGTCACAACATCGCTTCACCATCATTGGTGGCGGGATGAAAAATGAAATATAAAACGACTCATAAAATCCTGGAGGGATCTATGTCAACTAAATCAAAATTAAGCACAATCGCAATGGCCGCTGCAGCCGCAGCATTATTTTCTGCTGCACCACTCACAGCCGTTCAAGCAGGCAGTGATGCAAAAGTACATTGTTCTGGTGTAAATAAGTGCAAGGGTCACAATGATTGCAAAACGACTAAAAATGCATGTAAAGGCCAGGCATCATGTAAAGGTAGTGGCTTTGTTTCTATGTCTAAACATGCTTGTGATGAAATTGGCGGAAAAGTGACAAAGTAATTCACTTTCCCCAATATAACAGCCGGCGTCATACTCTTTCGTTTGACGCAGGCTATTTTAAAAGTATAAAGAGCATAATAATGACTACAACTAAACGTCCTTACCTTGGTTATGGTTTGGGATTACGCAAAGAACATTATGAAACAGTGTTAGCGGAACGTCCTGATGTTGACTGGTTTGAAATTATTTCCGAGAATTATATGGTCGAGGGTGGAAAACCACTCGATTATTTAACGCGTATTCGTGAACATTACCCAATGGTTATGCACGGCGTTTCTATGTCGATAGGCAGTACCGAAGCATTAAATTTTGATTACCTGAAACAACTAAAAGACCTAATTGAACGTGTTCAACCGGAGTGGATTTCAGACCACCTTTGCTGGACTGGCGTTAATGGTCTTAATCTACACGACTTAATGCCGCTGCCGTATACCGAAGAAGCCGTTCAACACGTCGCTGATCGCGTTTCACACGTACAGGATTATCTCGGGCAACAAATCTTACTCGAAAATGTTTCCAGTTATGTGAGTTATAGCGCTTCCGTCATGAGCGAAGCGGAGTTCTATCGCGAAGTAACAGAACGGGCGGACTGTCTTATGTTATTAGATATAAACAATATCTATGTTAGTGCCTATAACCATAATTTTGATCCTTATAGCTACTTAACTGCAATGCCAAAGGAACGCGTATACCAGTTTCATCTTGCCGGTCACACACAGGAAGATAATTTGATTATCGATACGCATGATCACCCTATTGCAGATCCCGTATTTGATTTATACGCCGCTGCGCTTGAACACTTTGGCCAGGTTTCAACGATGATCGAACGTGATGATAATATTCCACCCTTGCCAGAGCTACTCAATGAATTAGAACAGGTAAAAAACATTGCTGAAAGATATTTCAAGAATAACAGTAACAGTTTAAAAATGGCATAAAATAATAATTATGAAGCAACTCGAAAAATTACAAAATACTTTTCAAGATTATATTTTAAAGTCCAATCAGTTGTCTGCGACAACCTGGGTTAGCGCTGAAGGCAGATCACCCCCAGCTAAACAGTTATCTATATACAGTTATGCATACCATGCACGACTGCAAGAAGTGCTGGAAAATGACTACCCGGCTATACTCGTTGCGATCGGCGAAACATATTTTCATCAACTCGCAACAAGTTATATTAAAGATCAGCCATCCAGATTTTTTAGTCTACGAGATTTTGGTGCTGGTCTTGCAAACTTCATTGCTAACTTAATCCAACAGCAAACAATGTGGCAGCAAATGCCCTGGTTATATGAACTGGCCATCTTCGAGTGGAGCCTGGGACAAGCCTTTGATGCTGCCGATGACAATTTATTTACTGAACAAGATATGGCCAGTATCGTCCCCGAAGCCTGGCCGGAGCTCAAATTCAAGCTACACTCTTCAGTACAAAGATTAAATTTTGAATGGAATATTATCGAAATGTGGCAAGCTTTAACTGCCGAAGAGCCCGCCGAAGTTCAGGCAAAAAAGGAAGACCTGTATCCTTACTTAGTTTGGCGTGAAAACCTTTCCAGCCACTTTCGCTCCATGCACCAAAACGAGCAAATTGCTTTTGATGTGTTAGCGCAGGCTGGAGACTTTAGTGATATTTGTGCAGCACTAAGTCAAAGTATAAATGAAGACGAAGTACCTATGCATGTCGCCAGTTTCCTTAAAACCTGGATCAGCCAGGGTTTAATCAGCAAACAATTATAAACAACCTGATATTTTAACTGCGGTTATAGCTACTGCATAACATACTTTAAAATCTCAACGACCTGCTCAGGGGTTTTACAAACCGCATTAGCCGCACCATCAACTTCTTTAAGCGCATGATTCAATTCATCATCATGTAAGGTAATAATAGACTTACTGAGTGCTGCAGCAAAACCCGCATCAAACGCCGCATTCCATTGACGATATTTATCACCAAAACGGACTACCACAATGTCAGCACTTGCTATTAAGTTACGAGTACGAATAGCATTAATGCCGGATGCTTTCTGATCATGCCAAAAACTATTCTCTTCTTTCCCTAAAATCGTTGCACCACAATCATCACTCATTGCATGATCGGTTACAGGACTAACAAAAGACACCGTTAAACCGGCCTCTTCTGTACCTGATATAATGCGCTCACGCCAATCACTGTGGATTTCGCCGGAAAGATATACCACCCATTTTTTCATAAATAGACCAATAAATTATTTAAAATAATTTCTAATTTTACGTTTTAACATTTTACGATATTTTTTATAACCAAGTCTAAACCGGGTTAAAGTCAGCATTAACTTATCGACGAAATTTATAGCAAACAATTCATTTTTGATATAAACCGTATCACTACCATCCTGGTACCAAATTTTATATCCATTATCTAAAACCCACTGATTAATTTCGTTGATATAAGGATTTGTGTATAAAGCGCCATGTGTTTCTATAGATAAGACTAATGGCCGACTTATCATATGCTTAATAACCAACCATTCTCCACCTTCAATATCAATACTTAATAAATCAATCGTCCCATCATCAATTTCATCAAAACGTACTGCATCAACGGTAAAAGTATCTTTTTCATCTATTAAATATTCATCGTTAACTATTGCAGGTGATGATTCTAAAACTTTTAAATAGGTAGATGCTTTTCGTTGCACCAATTCAACTTTCCCTGTTTTATCAAAAATGGCAACAGGATATATTTTAATATTATCCATACCGGCAAAATAAACTTTAATGGCTTCGATCGAACTAGGATCAGGCTCTATAAAAGTTGACCTGACTCCATTTTTTGCAAAGGCTCCAATATTTGATGTTTCTGGCAAATAGACACCAACTTCAGCTGCATGCTTAACGTTGATATTTTTCTTCTTAAGTTTATCGAAGAGTGCATTTTCCCTGTTTTTCATTACAAACCTTATTTATTATTATACGTTATATATAAACACTTCACTGACTATATTAACACATTAAACACTAGCAGATAATGCAATACAAACCTTAGTCCACATTATTTTCTTCGATAAAACGGCGCGTTAAATGCAATCGTACTTCGGGCTCTTCTGTTAGCGCATGAAATAAATGATGCGGCCCCGTCGCTGAATCAATATGCTGCGGTAAGTCATCACGTACTTCACTATAAAATTTTAAAATACGACGATCCATTTTATTTAAGGCGAGAGACAAAGGATCTTTACGTTGTCGCGCCATTATTTTATCCATCCCTTCTTTATAATGATCGCCCAAACAAATATGTACTGCATTAAATAATGTCACCCAACCGTTAAACCAAATCATCATATCAATATCAAAGGACTCGCCTTGAGGCGCACCCTGGGTAATAACTTGCTGTAACAAATCTTTTTCTTTAATGGTTTCCCATTCATCTAACAAAGCTGCGCGTCCATAACCATCAATGGTTGAGCTGGTTAAAAGAACAGGGGCATTTTTATGCTTATCTAAAATAAAGGTAACATCTTTTAAAACTTTATTTTTTTCTTGAGGTTTAGTGGGATCAATTTTCAGGCGAGGAGATGGTTTCATATCCAACACCTGCATTTGATAACCCCGGTTTGCCAATTCAGCCGCTAAGCGTGCCACCACCCCTTTTTTCAATACATCTTGTGAAAAATTCAGGCTGGTTTGTTTATGCAATAAGGCAAGTTGTATTTGCCCTGAGTATTTTGGGTAACGTTCAACAATATTTGCAATCTTTGCCACAGGAATACGTTCAGCTAACAAACCTTTTTTGTCTACATACACTTCCTGATGAAACTCATCAAAACTAATTTGCAGTAACACTTTTGCTTTTGGCCATTTTTTGGGTCGCTGTTTTATCGCTTCAGCCATTTTTCCCATAATTTCATTCGTCACTTTGGCATCATCAGCAAAATCACCATTCAATAAAAGCGCAAAGTTTTTAATGTTTGACATGCTACGAATAGCGCGATAAAAATAATCCAGCTGTTTAGTCAGATCGCCACCGGTAAATAAAACACTATCGGTATGCTGGTTGACTAAATTAAAGACTTGTTCAGGATCTTCATTTTTTCCACGTGGTGGTCGCCAGGTAAACATACAATGACGACACGTTTGCGGGCAGCCCATTGCAGGAATAATGCCGAGCTTGCTGTAATGGGTTTTAACCATTGCCATTTCTGTATCAGGCAAAGTATCGACTAACGCCAGCCGCTCTAAATCTTCTGCTCCCAGCATGCCGTCATAACGGTTGCGTTCATCTCGAGAAACCTGCTTGAATTGCACCATATAATTTTCAGTAAACAGACCGAAAGACTGCCAAATTGAAAATATATCACTGGCTAACTGTTCTGCATTGTTATTTCTCAGCACTAATAAATGATCAAGTTCAATTTTTTGTTTTAAGGCTTCATTTGATAATTGCCAATGTTGGATATATCCACTAATAAATGCTTGAGGAGAATCTTGAAGTAATAAGTCCATTAAAAAACTAAATTTTACGCCACGAAAGGTTTCTAGAACTTGTGCCATATAATTAGCATGAACATTATGGCGCAACCAAAACCACGCATAGAGGTAACTCATTGGAAAACTGAGTTCAGCCGCATCGTCACGATGTGACAGCATTTCTAACATTGCGCCACCGCGGGTCAAACGGTTAATTTCATTTTTAAAGCGTTGTCGCATACCTGTTAAATAAATGGGTAACAACGCAGCTTGATCAGCAACCGTCGCTAAACGTCCGCCGCCACTCACAACAGCAACGCCGTGCTCACCATTTCGCTCAAGTAATTGGTTTTGTGTACTCATTCAAGCTCATCATTCAATAATATTTATATGGAATGATTATACGCCTGTTCATTATAAATTGATCTATTAAATCAGAGAGACAAATAAAAAAACCACATATTGTGCATGGATACAAACACATAAAAACAGTTAAATAAGTCTGGAAGATTAAATTTAACTGCACTCCTCCGCACTTTCATCTACAATAATTGCTTAAGAATTATTAAAATTAAAAACCCTGATAAAGAAGGAGATTAAAATGACAGCATATACCTGTGATGTATGTGGGATGAGTATTGGTACGATGACCTGCGGTAAATGTGGAAAAGAGTTGGTTCATAGCACTATCACGACTGATGACGGCGAAACCGTTCATGTATCTGAATGCCCTGATGGACATGGTAAAGTTAAATCACCGATGTGTTGTGGTCAGGATATGGCTGCAAAATAAGCTGCTTTAAAAATTAACGGAATGGTGTAGAAACAGAATAAATTTTTTACACCATTCCTTATTCAGCAGACTTAATTTACCAAACTTATAAATTATCTATCCAGTTAATCATCTCATTGGCTTCATACTGCAAAAATGATTTGTCACTATATGCACTCGTAATCGACGCAATGCCTTGTCCGCGAGAAAGTACCTGCAAAGACAACATTCTCGCATCTTGTTTATAGCCCAATAGCAAAAATTGTTTTTCCAGCCAGAGTCGATAAACCTCCATGAGTTCAGAAGCGTTATCCAGATTTGCATGACGCATTTTTGAAAGTTCAGTGCAAATAGTGCCAATCGGGCAACCATATTTTTCGATGCTATCCTGAGCATCTGTTAACATCGCAATGTATTTTTTTAATCGCATGCGAGGCTCGGACTCAGCTTCGTCCCACTGCGCCAAATCCTGCTGGATCTCTTCAATACGTTTATCGATAACCGCATTTAAAATTTCATCTTTGGTCTTAAAGTAATAATAAAAATTACCTTTTGACATATTAAGTGCATCTGATATATCAGTAAAAGATGTCTGCACGAAACCCTGTTGGTAAAACAGGGCATCTGCAGTTTCAATAATTTTTTTGCGTATCGCTTTGCCTTTTTGCATACACACTATTTTGCACCAATTTAATCATCCTTGCATCTATGCAATCGCCTCCTCTTGCGCCATAAATTCATAGTCCGTATAGCCATGACTATCGCCACCATAAAATGTTGCCTGATCGGGGACATTAAGGTCTGCACCAGCATTAAAACGTTCAACCAAATCCGGATTAGCAATATACAACGATCCAAAAGCCACTACATCGGCATCGTTATTCGATACTGCACGTTCTGCCCGCTCCTGAGTATAGCCACAATTTGCCATGTAGTTTCCATTGAAGCAATTTTTAATTTGGCCGTAATCAACATTTTTAACCTCACCCAACATATCACCTTCAAGGACATGTAAATATGCTAAACCCTGTGAAGACAAACGTTCTGCAACTTCGTTGAATGTATTTTGCGGATCAGAATCTTTCATATCATTGAAACCATTCTCTGGAGAAAGTCTGACACCGACATGAGCAGGATCCCATGCTTCATAAACCGCCTCTAACACTTCCATTAAAAAACGCGAGCGATTTTCAACTGAACCACCGTAATTATCAGTACGCTTATTTGAACCATCACGTAAAAACTGATCCAGTAAATAGCCATTCGCAGCATGCACTTCTACACCATCAAAACCTGCTGCTTTAGCATTATTTGCTGCAACACGGTATTGATCGACAATCGCTTTGATTTCGTCAAGCTCAAGTGCACGCGGTTCAACAAATTCCTGCATACCTTCATATGTAATCGCTTCACCAGAAGGTTTTATAGCAGAAGCAGACACTGGCGTTTGATTATCAGGCAATAGACTGGGATGAGAAATACGTCCACAAAACCAAAGCTGGAGAAATATTTTCCCACCCTTGCTGTGTACAGCCTGAGTAACTTTACGCCAGCCTTCAATTTGTTCACTACTGTGTATTCCGGGCGTCGACGGATAGCCCACACCTTCAGGCGATATTTGTGTTGCTTCAGTAATAATAAGCCCCGCAGAGGCACGCTGTTGGTAATACTCTACATTGATATCCTGAGGCACATTTCCTTCACCAGCACGATTACGCGTCAATGGCGCCATAACCACCCTGTTTTTCAAATTAACGGCACCCAATTTAATTGGTGACAACAATGATGATGCTTTCGACATTTCTCTTCCCTCTTGGTTATTAGCTAAATCCTTAACGATATAGTATAGATCACGTACAATTAATAGGACGCTTGTCCTATAGACAAAACAATAGTAGGACTGTCGTCCTACTATGTCAAGCAAGACCGATGAAAAAGCCAAACATACGCGCTAATCCTATACAGAGTACAATGTGGTCCTTATTACTTTAATTGATGTTACAGATGCATTACGGTAAGTTATTGATATAAATATACTTTAGTAAATAACATTAAAGTTTACTGAAAATAATAAATGGACCCGTGAACCTCATTAACAATTATTTAGGTGTAAAATGGAAAAAATTGGATGTTCAAATATTTCTATTATTTTCACACTTATTGGAGTCCTTCCATTAATAGGTGGTGCATTTGGAATATATGAAGTCTTATGGAACTACAGGGATGAAAAAAGTTATGGAACGCTATTTTCATTATTTACACTTTTAGTATTTGGCCTAATTATGTGCGGCTATCGTAGATGTCTCTACATAAATCACGAACACTTAAAAATCACTAAAAATATTTTTTTCTATAAATTAAAAACCCAGTATTACCCGTTCAATAGCTTTAATAATATTTATATCGATATCGGTCACCATGAATCTTCTGACATAGTTCATGAGAGTAAACCTTTTTACTCAATTCAGTTCCGAAATGATGTAGACAACATGGATATTACAGAATTCATAAGAGTAAAAAACAATGTTATAAATAAAAATAGCTGGGAGTTAATACAGGCGTTTTCTATCAAATTATCAAATATCACAAAATTAAACGTATGTTATAGTGATACAGTTAAAAGCCATAATTCACTTAAGTAACATATGAAAAACAGACCGTATAATGAGATTATCCTTATCAGTTTCATCCATGATATTTTTATCCTCCTTTGCACAAGCAGGAATAGAAACCGATTATCCTGAGGTTACAAAAACTATAAGCACACTAGGACTCGAATTAAACGATTTTTCTACTCTTTGGCCGTTTTACTGTAACCCAAAATGGTCAACTATCACCTCGAACAAATCGTATAATAGCTCAAGATTCACAAGAGATTCAGTAAATAAACAATTTTTATATTCAGAAAAGAAGGAAGGTAATATAAAGTTAAGTGCAGGGAAAAAGTGTAATGCATTAAACGAATACTATTTTAATAATAAAAATTCCGGTTTAATTTCTGAATTTATTAAAAAGGACAAATCAATAAGAAAAAAATATGGCTATTCTTCTATTGATCTATATAAATATCCTCATAACTACCAGGGTAACTTTACTACCTATAACCCAACCCCTGGATATAAAAAACTAATTCTAAAACAAATTAATCGTTTTAAAAAACAAAATATATTTATTGTGAAGGAAACAGTTAAAAGTACTAATTACAAAAGAGTTGGTAATGAATTTGTCAAAGTAAAAGTCACACCTTATTCTGATTTTTATGTAGTACCTACACAAAATTTTATTAAAGCACATGAAATATTAAAGCTAAAATACAATAAAACGCATAACAAGCATGACAAAAATATTCGCTAATCGCTGACTAGTGCCTTTTAAAAGCACTATAATACGGCCACTAAAAAAATATAATATAAAATATATGATAAAAACAACAGCATTTAAAAACCAAAAACCCGGTACCTCGGGCTTACGCAAAAAAGTCTCTGTCTTTCAACAAGAGCATTATCTTGAAAATTTTGTTCAGTCGTTATTTTACGTTGCTACAGAATTAAAAGACGGTTTACTTATTCTCGGGGGTGATGGTCGTTATTATAATTCAACTGCGATACAAACTATTTTAAAAATGGCGGCTGCGAATGGCGTTAAACACGTCATGGTCGGGCAAAACGGTTGGCTTTCTACGCCTGCTGTTTCGCATTTAATACGAAAATATAATGCAGCAGATGGCATTATTTTATCCGCCAGTCATAATCCTGGTGGTGTTGATGGTGACTTTGGTATCAAATTCAATATCGCCAATGGTGGTCCGGCACCCACTTCATTTACCGATGCAACTTATGAGTTTAGTAAAAGCATTAGTGAATACGCGATTGTTGATACAGATGATGTTCCTCTCGATAAACAAGCGACGTATTATATCGATGAAATGAAAGTTGAAATCATTGATCCTGTTAACGATTATGCAGAATTAATGAAGCAGCTGTTTGATTTTAAAAAAATCAAAGCGCTTTTCAGTAAAGAAGACTTCAATATTTGTTTTGATGCAATGCATGCCATTACCGGGCCGTATGCGAAAGAAATTATTGAACATCAGCTCGCAGCAACAAAAGGCACGGTCATTAACGGTACCCCTCTTGAAGATTTTGGCGGTGGCCATCCTGATCCGAACCTGGCTCATGCAAAAGAACTGGTTGCCGAACTCTTTAAAGAAACAAAGGCACCAAATTTCGGCGCAGCCTCCGATGGTGATGGCGATCGCAATATGATCTTAGGATCACATTTTTTTGTTAATCCCAGTGACAGTCTTGCGATTATGACCGCCAATGCGCATCTGCTTCCAGGATATTCACAGGGTGTAAAAGGCGTTGCGCGTTCATTGCCCACCAGCCGGGCGGTGGATAAAGTTGCCGAAAAAATGGGCATAGCGTGTTATGAAACCCCAACCGGCTGGAAATATTTTGGCAACCTGTTGGATGATCAACGTATTACGCTTTGTGGTGAAGAAAGTTTTGGCTCGGGCTCGGATCATATTCGCGAGAAAGATGGTTTATGGGCGGTGTTGTTTTGGCTAAACCTGCTCGCGGTTAAACAGCAATCGGTTGAAGACATTACCCGCGCTCACTGGCAGGAATATGGTCGTCATTATTATACCCGTCACGATTATGAAGCCGTTGACAGCACCATTGCAGATGCACTTGTACAAAATTTGCGCGACAAAGCCTCCTCTTTAGTTGGTGAAACGTTTGCTGACTATAAAGTTAAGCTCTGCGATGATTTTAGTTATACCGATCCTGTTGATAAGAGTGTTACCACAAACCAGGGCATTCGCATTTTATTTGAAGATGAGTCGCGTATTGTGTTTCGATTATCGGGAACAGGCACTGAAGGCGCGACATTACGTGTTTATATAGAACGGTATGTAACAGACACCACACTTCATGATATGGAAACACAAACAGCACTAACTGACTTAATTAATATCGCTAACGAAATTGCTGAAATTTCTAAACGTTGCCAACGTGATAAACCGGATGTTATTACTTAACCAACCGTCAAGTTATGTGACACGTTGAACAATTTCACCTCAGCTAAAAAAATTATTTATCTTTCGTAATAAAAAATTCCACGTTATCCATAATACCGATCAGTTAAGAGATTAAGATTTTAAAAACGCGCTCCCTCCCCTTCAAGGGGAGGGTTAGGGTGGGGTGATTTTAACTATTCCCTCCCCCTAACCCCCTCCCTGAGGGAGGGGGAATAGAATAAAATGCTTAAGTGAACGGCATTAGCATTAGCCGAGCTTTTTTTACAACGCTATTTTATTATTTTAAAAAGCATCTCTTTCATATTCTAATATTGCCAACGATACGTGTTTACCCATTTCATGAGTAAAGCCCGCCCAATCTTTATATTCTTTTAGTTTTAATAAAATCTTTGGCTTCATTTCAAAATCGGCCATACC
>Ga0316206_1000967_pt1 | contig 30126 bp, 30 predicted proteins | sample 6monthpyrite_MG_FD_204942 | JGI IMG/M metagenome (GOLD analysis project Ga0316206, IMG submission 204942) | Microbial mat bacterial communities from mineral coupon in-situ incubated in ocean water Damariscotta River, Maine, United States -... | ecosystem: Environmental > Aquatic > Marine >... | reverse complement strand
AAATCTATGGACAAGCCATGGACCTCTGCTGACTAACTCCTTAAAGGAGGTGATCCAGCCCCAGGTTCCCCTAGGGCTACCTTGTTACGACTTCACCCCAGTCATCGGTCCGACCGTAGGCGCTCCCCTCTGCAAGCAGTTAAGGCCACGACTTCAGGTAAAACCAACTCCCGTGGTGTGACGGGCGGTGTGTACAAGGCCCGGGAACGTATTCACCGCGGCGTGCTGATCCGCGATTACTAGCGATTCCAACTTCATGGAGTCGAGTTGCAGACTCCAATCCGGACTGAGATGCATTTTTTGAGATTTGCTCACTTTCGCAAGGTCGCTTCCCTCTGTATGCACCATTGTATTACGTGTGTAGCCCTAGGTATAAGGGCCATGAGGACTTGACGTCATCCCCACCTTCCTCCCGGTTAGCCCGGGCAGTCTCTCTAGAGTGCCCAACTTAATGCTGGCAACTAAAGATAGGGGTTGCGCTCGTTGCGAGACTTAACCCAACATCTCACGACACGAGCTGACGACAGCCATGCAGCGCCTGTCACTGAATTCCCCGAAGGGCACTCCACCTTTTCTGATGGATTCTCAGGATTTCAAACCTAGGTAAGGTTCTGCGCGTTGCTTCGAATTAAACCACATAATCCACCGCTTGTGCGGGCCCCCGTCAATTCCTTTGAGTTTTAGTCTTGCGACCGTACTCCCCAGGCGGTGCACTTAATGCGTTAGCTGCGACACGGAGGGGGTCAATCCCCCCATATCTAGTGCACATCGTTTACGGCGTGGACTACCAGGGTATCTAATCCTGTTTGCTCCCCACGCTTTCGCGCCTCAGCGTCAATACTTGTCCAGGAAGGCGCCTTCGCCTCTGGTGTTCCTTCTCATCTCTACGGATTTTACCCCTACATGAGAAATTCCCCTTCCCTCTCCAAGATTCTAGATTGACAGTTTCAGACGCAGTTTCGAGGTTGAGCCCCGAGATTTCACATCTGACTTGTTAATCCGCCTGCGCGCGCTTTACGCCCAATAAATCCGAACAACGCTTGCACCCTTCGTATTACCGCGGCTGCTGGCACGAAGTTAGCCGGTGCTTCCTTTAATGGTACCGTCAATCGTAAGGCCTATTGGACCCTACGCCGTTCTTCCCATTTGACAGAGTTTTACGAGCCGAAACCCTTCCTCACTCACGCGGTATTGCTGCGTCAGAGTTTCCTCCATTGCGCAATATTCCCCACTGCTGCCTCCCGTAGGAGTCTGGACCGTGTCTCAGTTCCAGTGTGACTGATCATCCTCTCAGACCAGTTAAGCATCGTCGCCTTGGTAGGCCATTACCCCACCAACAAGCTAATGCTACGCAGGCCCATCATTCGGTGGATGGCCCGAAGGTCCCATCCTTTCTAAAACTACTTTCAAATTTGTTTTACTTATGAGGTATTAGCCAGAATTTCTTCTGGTTATCCCCCGCCAAATGGTAGGTCACCTACGCGTTACTCACCCGTGCGCCACTCTACTCACTCCGAAGAGCTTTCTCGTTCGACTTGCATGTGTTAAGCATACCGCCAGCGTTCGTTCTGAGCCAGGATCAAACTCTCCAAGCTAAAAACATTTGCAAGCTATTAAACTTACGTATTCGAAATAATTAAATTACGGAATTTGTTTTTGATCTAGATGACTAAATCCGAAGATTTAGCGTTCGACAAAGTGTTCGTGTCATATCAACTTTTTACAACATCAATTTGAACTGCACTTATCTAGTTACATCGAACTATTTAAAATACATGATTCTTTCTCGTCTTGGCTAGCCACCGAAGTGGCAAACTTTAATTTATTCAATTTTAAAAGAGCATATGTCCATGGTGGAGATGACAAGGATCGAACTTGCGACCTCCTGCGTGCAAAGCAGGCGCTCTCCCAACTGAGCTACACCCCCCTATTTTACAAAAGGGAAATACCCAAAACCTTAAGACATATTGTGAAAGCGAATTTATTGGAATTACGTTCTCATGTCAATTTTTTATTATGCTTTTTTTGCCTATTTTAGATTTTTTTTGTTAAATTCTAATAAATAACTGTCTAGAATTATGTTAACTTTATAGTATAGATTAGTTTGTCTTAATAGTAAGGGAGAATTTTGAAGATTTTACTGATAGTGACCTTAATTTTTACTCTCACTAATTGTACTGAAAAGCGGAAACTTCCAAAAATTTCTCCGGCAGACCTCAGTGCTTACACTTTAGAGGTGAATTCAGCGGGCCTCTCTAAGCTCTCTGCTACCATGAAGACGGTACATGGAAACTTGAAAGTACAGTTTTACCCTAAATTGGCGCCAAACACTGTGAACAGGCTAATAAAGCTCATTCAAAGCGGTTTTTATGATGGCCTTGCCTTTCATAAAGTTATTCCTAATTTTGTCGTACAAACTGGTGACCCTAGTAATACTGGAAATGGTGGCAGTGGTTTTAAGCTGAAAGCTGAGTTTAATAATATTCCACATATCAGGGGTACTATTGCAATGGCGCGCTTACCGAATATTGAAAATAAAGATTCCGCGGATTCACAATTCTACATTGCTTTGAATACTCTTCCTCATCTAGATAAAAAATTTACGGTTTTTGCACAAGTCACTGACGGTCTAGAAATATTAAACAAAATTACGATTGGCGATAAAATTCTTTCCATCACCTTAAATAATTAAACATTTTTTCAATTTAGATTTATTTCGCTATTTTCCATCGCGTTTGTGGTCTTTAATATAGACAAAAAGCTTCAACACAACAAATGCAACTAATAGGGCGGGAATGAGGCCTGTCCACGTACCGAGGCTAAACTGTTCCTTCTCAGGTTTCTTAACGTCTGTATAGACAATTGATGAGGTTTTTACATCCGACATAACGAGCTCCGATTATCTGAATACTGATTCTAAACAAAGAACAATCGCGTACATACCTGCCGATAGAGGAATGAGCGCAATAAATTTTAGCCATTTGGTTTCTTCTTTTAAATGCATAAACCAATAGGCAACTGCAAACGCCTTCACAGTGGCCAAGAATGTCAGAATCGCACCTTTCACATGAGTGCTGGCATCCATTTCTGGCACAAATAGTTCAATTATTGTGAAGACTGCCAATAAAAAGAAGACAAACATGTATTCTTTAAAGTGACTTTTGTGAGCTTCATTCGACATATAAACTCCCTATATAGTGGTGTTAACAAGTAACCCGACATCGATCATTAACATATTTATGCCATCCTTATCCGATGAATAATAGCCACGAACGGCCCCATTCCCGTCAACTAATACAAGTTTTTCTGAATGAGCAATATCATAAACATCGGTGGCAACAATCTGTTTTTCGCCTATGCCTACTTTAAATCCTTGTAATAAAATATTCTCTATCTTTGCAAGATCCCCTGTTAAAAAATTCCAGACAAAAGGATTTGTTTGCAGCTTTCTAGCATGTTTAAAGAGCACCTTTGGGGTATCGGTCACCGGATCCACAGTGAACGTAACAATGGCGATTTTCGTGCCCAGACCTTTCACTCTTTTTTGTACGGTCTGCATCTGCTGCATAAGCTTCGGACAAGTAGAGGTGCATGAAGTAAACATAAAGTTTGCTATATATGTTTTACCTTGCAAATCTTTCGATCCAAAAGGTTTACCAAATTCATTGGTAAGTGAATATTCAGGTAATTGGTGCATTACAGAAGGTGGCGGCGGTAAATCTCTACTAATCGTTCTGAGAATGGGATAACCAAATAAAAAAATAAAGGAGAGAGTCCAAAAAACCTTGGAGAGAACCAGTTTCTCTATAAAGCTTTCTCTGCGTATGAATGCACGGATTGTTGTAACGGCCATTTTTTATTACTCTATTGGTTCTTTAATTTCTGCATTAAAATGGCCCTCGCTGGCGTATCTTTTAAGCTAATTAAACTATTTACGTAATGTGCTACCGCCCAGATTTCTTCATCTGAGATAGTATCTTTCCAACTAGGCATAGCGGTACCACCGACGCCAGCAGAAATTCGAATATAAAGCTCTTCTACCGAATCTCCTGTACGTACATGATGCCACGTGAAGTCGGGAGGAAGAGTTTTTACATTATACTCTGATTCCTGTAATTTAACCTGGTACATTTCATTATCAAATTCGCTAGCATCCAATGGCTCTCCATTGACCTTTTTATTCATCTCACTCAGCTCATGTTTAGTGGCATATCCTCTATGGCACGTCTGACATTGGGCCACAATATGATAAACTTCTTTGCCTTTTTCAATAGCGGATGACTTATGCGCCAGTCCAAATGGATCTTTCGAGGGTAAAATTTTATCCCCCAGTTTTTTCTCTTTCCCTACCCAAGTATCCGGAGAGAAAGTTTTAATATAATTCCACACCATATAGATTTGCCGCTTACTCATATCCCAAGGAAGCATCGCTGTTCCCTTAAGACCGTGCTTAATAATTCTCTCTATATCGTCGTCATGGAGAAGTTCACCGGATAGGACATTGCCAAACTTATAAATTCCTTGCGTAAAATCCCGTGGCGGGACGGCCATACCTTTTGCGGACACACCTTTACCGTCACCATTTACGCCATGGCAAGCCATGCAATAATCCATGTAAATCATTTTACCTTTATTGAGATCTTTTGCCTCGACATACTGACCTCCGGCAAAGATTTTCCCCTCTCTAAACGTATGATCTTCACAAGAAATGAAAGTCATAGAAAGCAAAGGCAATAAGGTTACGATTAAAAGATTTTTTAAATTTTTCTTCATGATAATCCTCTATATCAAAATACAAAAAGAACTAGATAAATTATGAGCCAAATCAATCCTAGGAAATGCCAAAATTTCCCAATATTAATGATTCTATTATCCATTTTAAAGCTTAGTTCGCCACTGCTTAGAACCGGTAAAAGAAATAATAAGCAAATTAAACCTAGACCAATATGGGCAGCATGAATCCAGGTAAAAGCATAGAGCAGGGAGGGAAAAACTCCAGCCTCTACAAATAATCCTATGCTATGCATTTCACTCCATAATAAAAATTGTGAACCGACAAATAACAAGGCGAATAAAAAAGTAGAGAAGAGGCCTATTTTCATCTGTTTCTTAGAAAAACTTTCGTAACCTTTCTGAAAGTACACATAAAAAAGTGAGCTTATCCCAATCATCAGAGTGCTTATGCTAGGTAAGGTCAGAGGTACTCTCTGCATTCCCATGGGTGGCCAGACTGGATTTTGCATACGATAAACCGCATAACCTAAAAACAGTGCTGCGAATAACATGGAAAATGAAATTAGCACTAAGGCCATAGCGATACTAGAGACCAGCTTGTGCCCTTCAACCTGACGAGAACTAAATGATTCTTTCACAAGACTTGTCATCTCTTAAACAATCTCCTCAGTTTGATACTGAAAATCTCTGCCAGCAGGGAGATTTGGATTTCCGTATTCGTGAGGGCCACATCTAACAATGGGAATTTCTTTAAAATTATAATGAGGGGTTGGCGAGGGTTGCGTCCACTCCAAAGTACCCACCTGCCAAGGGTTAGCCTCAGCTTTTTTGCCCCAAAATACTGAGTGAACAAAATTTATGACAAAAGGAATTTGACCTAGGCCCATAAAAATCGCCGACCAAGTAATAAAAGTATTTATGGGAATTAATCTTTGTAAAAAATCGTAAACAAAAGGATCGTAAATTCTTCTATGCATACCAGCGTAACCAACAACCATCATGCCCATAAAAACACCATTGAGTCCCAGCATGGTAATCCAAAAATGCACTTTCCCCCAAAATTCATTCAACATAGTTCCAAACAGTTTTGGCATCCAAAAATAGACTCCAGCAAAGCCCCCTAACAGAACGGATGCCGCCATGGTGTAATGAAAATGACCAACGACAAAATAAGTATCGTGCAAATATAAGTCTGTAGTGACCGTACCTAAGTGAAGCCCGGTTAATCCACCTAGACCAAAAACAAAAACCACGCCTAATGAAAAGAGCATGGGTGTCGCAAAATTAATCGATCCTTTATAGATAGTGCCGAGCCAATTGGCGAAAAAGATCGCCGAAGGAATGGAAATTGTCATCGTTAAAGTCATAAATGTCTGAGTTAATAACGGAGACATCTGAGTTGTAAACATATGGTGGCCATAAACTAAGGTCGATAACACGGTAATTGAGGTCATCGCAAGGGCGGTTGCCTTAGCGCCGAAAGCCGGCTTTCTAGCAAAAAATGACAATAGGTCTGAGACGATTCCCCAAGCGGGAAGAATCAAAATATACACTTCAGGATGGCCAAAAATCCAAAAGACATGTTGGAAAAGCACGGGGTCTCCGGAGCCTGAGGTTGCAGCAGCTCCGGCTAAAAAGAATTGCGTGCCAAAAACTCTGTCAAATGTTAGCAACAAACAACCTGCCCCCAAAACCGGGAGAAATATAGCGTTAAGGATGGCGGTCAACCAAAGTCCCCAGACTGTCAGCGGCATATCAAAATACCCCATGCCTGGCGCCCGTAAAGTTATAATTGTTGTAATATAATTGATGGCCCCCATAGTTGAAGAAATACCTAAGACGAATATTGCTAATGTCCATAAGGTTTGCCCCACTCCTGGAGAGCCGATTAATGTAGAAAGAGTTGGATAAGAAGTCCAGCCACCAGCTGCCCCGCCCAAAGGGGTGAACATAGAAAAGAGTAAGATAGCCGCCGATAAAGTAGCTAGCCAGAACGAGAGCATATTTAAAGTTGGAAATACCATATCGCGAGCGCCTATCATCACAGGAATGCAATAATTGCCAAAAGCGCCGATTAAAATGGGAGTAATTGCATAGAAAATCATTATAGTTCCATGCATAGTAAAGAGCATGGCATAAGTATCGGGAGGGACCACCCCACCTGTTTCGGGGAAAAGTAATGTTCCAATTATTGGAAAGGCTTCACCTGGAAAGGCCAACGTCCATCTAATCATCAGCGCCATGATGCCACCGACGGCTAAAAAGAAGATGCCGTACCAAAGAAATTGTTTTGCTATAACTTTATGATCGAAAGAAATGATATATTTCGATAAAAAAGTTTTAGGTTCATCGTGAATGTGTTGCTCAAAAAATGCCATTTTTTAATTCCTTAAACGATATTTAATTTGATTGATTAGATGCTTAATTTTCCCATTTCCAGCCCCAAAACTGATCCGCGTTTTCAGGGTCGTTTTCTGCCACAGCAATTGACTGTGATTCGTCTAGCCATGCCTGATATTCTTGGGGAGAATAGACTGTCATTTCTCCACGCATTTTATAATGGGCAGTGCCACACATTTCAGCACAGACAATTTCGTAATTTCCCGTTTTCTTCAATTGAAACCAAATTCTAGTAATGCGCCCTGGAATGGCATCAACTTTACGCCTAACATTAGGCAGAGAAAAAGAGTGGATGACGTCCTTAGATAAAACTTGCACGACAATTTTTTTGCCGGTTGGCAACCTTAAATCATTTGTTGTCACCACATCATCTTCAGTATTAAAAGTTTGGTCCTTACCAGCGTAACGGACATTCCACATCCATTGTTGTGCCAGAACCTGAACCTTAACGACATCTTCATCTGCTTTCGGCCAATTAATAAATGTTCCAACATAATCATTATTGGCAATTCGTGTAATATTTAAATCTATACAAAAGAAAACAAGAGCGCCAATGGCGGTGGCAACTAATATCTGCCCCTTCCTATTCCCGTAAGTATACTCTCCCCGTTTACTACGTTTTGCTGAGTACAAATAAGAAAAACCAAAAATTCCTAGACAAACAAAGAAAAAGAAAATGGCATCCATAATTGTAATATAATTGAAGAGCCAATCAATTAAATGGCCATTCTCAGAGATGTCTTCCGGAGGTGAAATCCTTTCTATAAAGCTCATACCATCTTCAGCGGCAAAAAGCTTCGCAGTTAAAAACAAATAAAACGAGAACAATACTTTCATAAGATAATCCACCTGCAGCTTTGCTAACCACAACTAAGTTAAATTGAATATCAATTTCAATAAGTTATTGCTGGGAGTATAATTCCTCTTGCATAGATTTTCTATTTAAAAAACAACATTGCGCAGAGCAAAGCCGGGAGATAAAAAACACTTGCCAAAAAATAACGACGGGCCCAATTTTTATGAGATTGATCATCATTCTTAAAAAAGCCCTCCACAGCTAATAAAGTAAAAGCACCGCTTAAAACCATCGAAATATTTTTATAGGCTGCCGAAGCTTCACCCAGAAATACTGGAATCAACCCAATAACAAATAATGATGCTGAAAAAAGAAATATCCCAGAGTTCGTAAAAGAAAAACCCCGAGTACTGGGATAAACTTTAAGCCCGGCATTTTTATAGTCTTCATTATGATAGATAGAAATGGCCATAAAATGGGGAAGCTGCCAGACGAAAAGAATTAAAAAAAGTGTCAAGCCCAAGCCATTTATTTCACCCGTAGCCGCAGTCCAACCCATCAGAGGTGGGATGGCACCTGGCACCGCCCCCACATAAACCGCAAGAGGGCTCTTTAATTTCAAAGGAGTGTAAGCGAAAAGATAAAGCAATGCAGCGGCGGCACCAAGAATCCCCGTAGCAGGGTTGATCCAAAAAATAAGCCCAGGAATTGCAAAGAGCAACAACAAAAGGCCAAAAATTAACGCCATTTTGGCATCGAGTCTACCCGCAGGCAATGCACGGTTTTGCGTTCTCAACATTAATTTATCGATGTCCCTTTCAATATAGCAATTCAATGCTCCCGCTCCCGCGACAACCATCGAAATCAAAATGAGTGCCCACAGTCCTTTAAAAAAATTTATTTCACCTGGAGCAATAATCATTCCAATAAAAGCAGTGGCGATCACTAAGCCGGAAAGTTTCGGCTTCGTTAAATCCACAAAGTCTGACAAAAAGGAATGACCCCCCGCTGGATAAAAGTTTTTTTCAAGAGATAATAGATGCAGATTTAGCTTCCATAGAGCAGCGAGACAAACCGCTGCCAAACCAAGATGCAAAGTTGTCGGGATAACTGCGATCCCCTGGGCAACGGTTAAAGCTCCAAGAAAAATCTGCAATAAAACTCCCACGATAGAAAGTAGCGACCAAAATTTTAATTGAAATTTAACTTTCCTATCGGTATTGGGATTTCTTGCCGTCCAAAGCCATACCTTACTAGAAAAATGCAACACAATTAATCCCACTAAGACGGCTAAAATTCTATGAGACATATGCAATTGAGCGGGGGCGAGCATGGGCCAAAGAGTGGTTTTCCAAGTAGCCGCCTCTAAACATAGTCCGGCAGCCTGCCAACCGACTCCACAGCTAGCTCCAACACCAGTATGGCGCATAAAGGCACCCAAAAGCATTTGCAGATAGAGGGTAATTCCCGCAAAAAGCACACCGTGACGCATACCCACTGAGTAATGAGTCTTAGCGGCATTGTCTTGCTGTGAGGGCCCAGCATTTTCATAGGCCAATCTATGGTGCAACAAAATAAGGGTCGTGAAAAAAATCATGGAGAGGGCGAGATGAGATGTGGAAACAATAGTAGGAAGTTTATAAATAACCGTTATTCCCCCCAAAACCCCCTGCAAAATGACCATTCCCAAAGTTATCTGAGCGAGACGAAAAGTTTCCGGCCTACTCTGCCTATTTTTTGCTGTTAGAGCGAGAATGATAATTGTTAGCAGGCCAACCAGGGACGCCAAGAGACGATGACTATGTTCAATCAAAACTCCCCCCTCCATTTTCGGAAAAAATTGACCATAGCAGAGTGGCCAATCGGGGCATGCCAAACTTGATTCTGTGTTATGCACTAAACCACCGAGTAGGAGTAAAATAAATGTTGTTAGAATTGTCCCCAAGCAGAACTTTTTGGCCATTACTTACATCTCGCATTAAATTTAATTGTCAGATGGTCTTATCTACCAAGCCAAGGTACGATCGGCAATAATATTTGCGATGAATTTATACCGTTTGCGAGGACCCTATGAATATTGGAAAAGATCCAGTTTATTATGCCGACTATTTAAAATTAGACACTCTTCTCGACTCGCAACATCCAAAAAGCCGTGCCATAAAAACAGAATGCCACGACGAAACTCTGTTTATCATTGTCCATCAAATCTACGAACTTTGGTTTAAACAAATTCTCCACGAATTCAAATCTATCTCCAGCATATTTAACAAAAATATTATAGAAGAAAAGGAATTAGGCTTGGTGGGCGCTAGATTAGAAAGAGTCATAAAAATTCAAAATGTCTTATTTGATCAGCTGGCGATAATGGAAACCATGACGCCCATGGACTTTCTAGAATTTCGTGACTTATTAATTCCCGCCTCAGGCTTTCAATCAGTACAATTTCGCGAATTAGAAATTCTATTAGGACTAAAGACCAACCGCCGTTTTGCGGTAGATCGTGAATACTTTATGGGCCGCCTAAGTCGTGCCGATAGGGAGCGCATAGAAATTGCCGAACAAAATCCATCATTAATAGAACTGCTGCAAAATTGGCTAGAAAGAATTCCTTTTATGCAAAATGAAAAATTTAATTTCTGGCAGGAATATCAAAACTCGGTGGACGAGATCTTGGCGACAGATGAGAGTATTATTGCCAATCATCAATTTATCTCCGGTACAGAAAAAAATAACCAAATGGAAAATTTCCATTTAACCAAAGAAACTTTCGCTTCACTATTCGATGAAAAAAAACACAATGAATTGATCCAACAGGGCAGCAGAAGGCTTTCGCAAAAGGCAACCCTAGGCGCCCTCTTTATTCTCCTTTATAGGGACGAACCAATTCTCCACCAACCTTTCAAAATCATCAATTACCTAATGGATATTGATGAGCATATGACCGCTTGGCGGCATCGGCATGCCATCATGGCGCAAAGAATGCTAGGAACCAAAATTGGTACCGGCGGCTCCTCTGGCCACCACTATCTCAAAGTAGCGGCAGAAAAGAATAGAGTTTTCAATGACCTCTTCAATCTCTCCACCTTTCTCATTCCTAGATCGAAGCTACCAATTCTCCCCCCACACATAAAAAAATCTTTAGACTTTCATTTCAGCGAATTAAATGAATAAAGTTTTTTATGGCCGCGAAGTGAGATTTAATCGTGATATTGGAAAATTATGAGTTATGGGTATTATTTAGTAGTGCATTTTTATCCTCTACGCTACTACCTGGCAGCTCGGAAGCCACTTTAATTTACCTCTTATCCACCTCGCAATATTCTTCCCTATCCTTGCTCCTGGTGGCGACGCTGGGTAACACCCTAGGAGGATTTTCCTCCTGGCTCTTAGGGCTCATCATTGCCAAGTATTATCCCTATCACCAATTCAAAAAAAAAGGCCATTTAAAAGCTTTAGGGCATATTCGTCGCTGGGGAAGTCCCATCTTATTATTGTCGTGGTTACCTATTATTGGAGATCCATTATGCTTAATTGCAGGTTGGTTAAAGATTCATTGGCATCTTGCCTTACTCTATATATTGATGGGAAAGTTGTTGAGATACGCCGCTGTAATATGGCTCGCAAATTTCTTTTAATTTCCCTGCAAAATACTCCTCGCCTTGTTTTTAGCGGCAGTCGATAAAGTTGGATGCTTAATTACCTCTGATAAAAGTTTTTGGTCTACCCCTTTCTCGAGGAGTTCTATCGCTCTCAGTTGAACCGTTGAGTTTTTAGAATTTGTAGCAATTCTGAATATTTCTGGAGAAACACGAGCTGATGACTCTGAGACCTTCACCTGTAAGCGATGAGCAGGCGTATAGCTGAGATTCATGTTGTCGTCCCCAAATTGGTTCTTTTTATCCCTCAAATTAGACTTAACAATTTTTAGGATTTCCAGTATATTTAATTTTTCGCGATCTGTACCAGAAACTGCGACATCTTTGTGCCTATCGAGATATTTTTGAACCGCCTTTTTATAAGCTGGCAAGGCAGAAGTACTGCCCACTTTGGCAATGCTTACCAACTCGGAGTGAGTGGCATTTAATGTCTTAATGACGTTTCTGCCCGATCTTAATGCATCAAAGGTAACAAAAAGTCCTCCACCTATGGCCACTGTATAAGACAAAGTGATATTTTTCATGACCTCTTGACATTGGTGTAGCTCCACATTCGCATCATCAGGTATTCCAATTAGACTATATGACTGTTTTTGCAATTGCTCACAACGTTGAAGTTCACTTTCAAGTTCATAAGTATTCAACCCAATAAGGGTCGCCTGAGTGGCCAAAAGGTTAAAGCGAGTGGCCCGCGCCGCCTGGAGAAGCTTACCGCTATCGACAAGCATTTTCACACTAAACTCCATCCCCAATAGTAGCTGTGCGCTCTTTTTGGCTAACCGTCCCGTTTTAATCAACCATCCATAGGGGTTAAATACCAGCAACCCTTCCAACACGGCATTTTTTGTGTAGGTAGTGTATTTTTTATTATCTATATTCGCCTGATAATCGTTTTTAAGACGACACTTGAAATTCTCACGAGAGAGATCATCATTTACTGTCTTTTTAAAATCAGTAAAGGCCACATAATCTCGCATAATATCGTCATTAAAAAATATTTGATTTCTCAATTCTTGCACAGAAACACTTTGCGGCACTGATGAGAAATACTCATCAATATTTTGCATGACTAATTGATGTCTTTTAATAATATCACCTAAATAAGTGACTGAATGGAAAGCTGAATCTTTAAATATTTTTTGCATTTTATAAGGATCCATTGAAGGGTTTCCAAATGATACTTTGGTACAATGAAATTCTTTTCCCGCAGTCTCCTCAGAGCAAACAAAATTTTCTTTAAATGGCGATTGTTTTATTCTTTCTTGGACAACCTTAGCGACACTTTCCGTAATGATAGGTTGATGAAAAAGCTTATATTGCTCTAATAATTTAGATTTTATACCTCTTAAAGATGCAAGGGTATTTTTCTCTAAGCCGGCCGAATTCTTTCGACATTGGTTTAAGTTTTTATAAAAATTATTTCTTCCTCTGTTTTGAATTTCAAAACCTGCACAATCAAATTTTTTATTCCCACTTATTGCCTCAAGTTGATAATTAATATTAATAAGTCCTTGCAACGCCACCAAATATCTTTGAATTTTACCCGCAATTTCAGGTGATGTTTCATGTAACCTATAATATCGTTGAAACTTGATATAATCAGATTGTAAATTAGATGCTTTATTAAGGATGTTCTTTGATTTTTTATATGCGTTTACTAGATCTATATAAATCGGCAATTGCTTCCGATCAATTTTCCTAAACGGTATTTTGGCGAGAATGGGAGTGAAATTATGGCCAGCATGATTTTCTAAACTCTGTAGATCGCTTTTCAGCAAATCCAACGAGGCATTTGCTGCAGAACAGCTCTCTTTATAATCATCTGTCCAGCGCATAAAAAATGCTTGTGCAGAACCCATACTGAGAGCTGTGGTAGAAAAGACTAATAGAAAATTAAATATTATATTCATGTGTTTCCTTATGTTCTTACTGTGCAGTAAAGCATTTTGTTACTAATAAAGTCATTTTATAGTACTCAAAAAGAAAGACTCTTCGCGCAATTTAGAGAATATTTACATACCTGTTAAAAATCTGACAGTCATGGAACAGATTGGAATCAAGTAGCTTTCCTAAAAATTCAACTTATTGGTGATCTTCACTCTATAAATTTATTTTGTTTAGATGACCTAGATCATTCATTTTGTGTAATTTTTTCATGGGTTTAAATCAGGTTTTTTCCTAATTTGAAATATATTAGTTTTTTCAGTTTCTGGAATAATCATTACTACAGCAAAACTATCAAGGATTTTTTCTATGAATGGTCAGACCACCAAAGCGATTAAAGTATACCCATCGTCCATTGTTCCTGCGGGGCAAAAACTAGAACCGGTTAGAGATGCCAAATTTATTGCATCCTCATTTTCGGTAGAACTCGTGCATATTATTGTCTTTGTGACATTAATTACAGTGATTTTTGGTGGCTTATGGAAAGTAGCTCAGACACTAGGTATAAAAAAAGAGAAAGCGAAAGCGAAATTCCCCGCCACTGCAGAAGCTTAAAATTCTATGACATGCTCTTTTAAATAAGAACTTAATTTTTTGTCGATTAAACTAAGGGCATGGGTAAAATCTATTTCTGCTAAGTCTGTTTTATTTAAACAAAGCTCAGTTAAAATATCTTTTTGGATTTTCCCGATCGCCTGGCAATACTGATAGGGCAACGAAGAGTAGACAACAAGCCTATATCTGGATTTATATTTATCGGGAAATCTTTCGTTTAAGACCTTTTCCACTTGCTTTTGTAAAAGGAAATTTTGGTCTGCTACTTTATCGCTCATTTCAATAAAATTTTCAATTGCCATATCTGCGATAGCGTCACCATTAGGTTTTTGTAAAGTGCTGAAATCTGCAAAAATTTTATTCCAATCCCCACCATGCATACTTATTAAATCGTCAAAAACTTCACAATCTTCGAAACCAGCATTCATTCCTTGACCAAAAAATGGCACGACTCCATGAGCAGCGTCACCCAACAAAAGACATGTATCGAGTTCATGCCACGGCCGGCATCTTACCGTCGATAATTTTCCAATAGGATTTTTAAAGTAATGATCCATTAAATTTGGCATTAATTGGTAGGCACTTGGGTATTCTCTTATAAAGTAGGCCCTGACACTTTCCTCATTGGCATAATTTTTAAAGCTATTTTCACCTGTTTCCGGCAAATATAACGTCATCGTGAAGCTGCCATCTAAGTTTGGCAACGCCATTAAAAAATGCTTCCCGCGCGGCCAAATATGTAAAGCACCTTTCTCTAGCAAAGGTGCACCATCCTTGCCAGCGGGCATGAAGAGTTCCTTATATTCGACACCTAAGGGTTGCAAATAGTCTGCATAGGTTTTATTTTTAATTTTCCAATAACTTGTTAGCTCTTTTCTGACCACAGAACCTGCACCGTCAACGCCAAAAATTCGTGACGCCTGCACCACCTTATTATTTGAAAATATAAGACTATTAGTAGAAAAATTAATGGCTTCAAGTTTGTGCTCAAAATAAATTTTAACGCCAGCTTTTTCTGCTAAGTTTAAAAGTAATTTATTCAACTCTGAACGATTCACAGAATAATTACATTCAGAATTATCCTTGCCATAAGGCTGATAATCTATTTTCTCATTCGATTGGTAAATCATTCTACCATAAACTGGCACTGTAATTTTTAGCACTTCCTCTTTGGCGCCAACTCTGGCCAGCGCCTGGATACCACGATGAGTGAGTACTAAGTTTATGGAGCGCCCTTCTTCTGCCGTGGCCATTCTCAGATCGCAGCGCCTTTCATACAAATGAGATTTAAAACCTGCTTTCGCTAAATATATCGCCAGCAAGGTGCCAACAGGACCTGCACCAATAATAACAAAATCTTGCTTTGCTGAAGCCGCCATTAGATTAACCCCTTTATTATAGTAACCAATTCATAGACGTCGGCATAACTTATATATAGAGGATTTGGTGCCATTCTTAAAATATTGGGTTCTCTAAAATCACAAACTATTCCCAACTCAGCAAATTTTTTTACCATCTCTTTTGGGTCGTTTTTAAATTTAAGAGAAAGCATACAACCTCTCTGTCCTGACCCTGGTGTTTGAATCTCTAAAATATCTGAACAATTTTTGCGCAGCAGATATTCTAAATATCCCGTCAATAAGTCTCTTTTTTCACCAAATGCCGGCATACCTGCTCGATCATAGATTTCTAGTGAAGCCCGCATCGCGGCCATTTGAAAAATGGGAGGATTGCTCAATTGCCAAGCCTCTGCACTAGGTATAGCTGCGAATTTGGGCTCCATTTTAAAGCGCTGTTCTTTATTGGTGCCCCACCAACCTTCAAAACGCTTGATATTAGGATCTGTTAAATGAGTTTCATGAATAAAGCAACCGGATAAATTTCCCGGGCCAGAATTTAAATACTTATAAGAACACCAAACGGCAAAATCAACATGCCAATCGTGAAGTTTCAAATTGAGGTTGCCCGCTCCGTGGGCCAGGTTAAAACCTACAAGTATTTTATTATCATGACAAACTTTGACTATTTTTTCGATATCAAAAGATTGCCCCGAAAGATAGTTAACATCTCCTAGCATAACTAGCGCCAATTCATCTTTATTATCTATAATTTGTTGCAAGAGACGATTTTCATCAACCGTAATCTTGCCGGTATCCGGTACTAACTCAAGGATGGCAAGTTGGGGATCAAAACCATGAAATCGCGCTTGCGATGCAACAGCATATTGATCAGAAGGGAAAGTATTATTTTCAATAAGAATTTTAAATTTCGTTTTAGTGGGGCGATAAAATGAAACCATCATCAGATGAAGATTCACTGTAAGAGTATTCATCACCACGACTTCGCGCTCTTTTGCACCGACAATTTTGGCCATGGGTGCCGTTAAAAATTCATGATAGGGAAGCCAAGGAAAATCACCTAGGAAATGCCCTTCGACTCCATGCTTTGCCCACGAGTCCAACACCTCATTAATATAATCTTTAGATTTTTTTGGCATAAGTCCCAATGAGTGGCCACAAAAATAGAGTGCATCGCGCCCATCATCTCTTTTAGGAAAATTAAAATATTGGCGATATTTTTTAAGAGGGTCTTTATTGTCCATTGCGAGAGAAAATTCATGAGTATCAAGATATTTCATTGCTCCCCCACCGTAACCGATACTGGCAAGTTGGACAGATCTTGAACTTCAAGGGTTATCGTCATGCCTTTTTCCAGTGCCACAGCAGCAGTAGCAGCACCGGCCAAAACAACTTGGCCTCTCCTTAAATATTGCTCTCTCTCTGCCAATAATTCACAGAGCTGAACAACCGAGAGCACGGGATTGCCAGAAATGGCGTTAGAATTTCCTTCTTGTACAAGCTCACCATTAATTTTCATTTTCATTTGTAGATCAGATAAGTTTATGTTTTTAAAATCAGAAATCTTTTCTCCAAGAATAAACATACTTGATGATGAATTATCTGAGATAACATCTTCCATGGAAAAGTATTTAAATTGAGTATAGCGAGAGTCTAAAACTTCTAGTGCCACGCAAACACCAGAACAGGCGGCTAGAACTTCTTCTTCACTGACTTTTCCTTTAAGATCTTTTGCTATAAAAAAGGCGATTTCAGGTTCTATTTTTGGGTGTATCTGACCATTTAAGCTGATCACTCCATCATTTGCTACCTGCATTTTATCAGTCAAAACTCCATACAGTGGAGACTCTAAATTCATCTGTTTTCTCTTAGCGGCAGAGGTCAGTCCCATCTTCATGCCCACAGTAACTTCTCCATTTTCCTGACGAAATCTAATACCCTCTTCTTGAATTGCATAGGCATCCGTTATATTTAGCTGATGATCTTTACTTAATTGCTCAATTGGCTTAGCGTTAACCCTGGCTTGTGAAAGAGTTTTTGCTAGAGCATTTATTTTTTCTTGGTGCACTGGATATCTCCTTTTAAAGATACATTTTTATGCTGGAGATGATATGTTTTTTAGGAATCATTTACAAGGGAAGCAGTATAGCTATTACTTTTCTTTTATACAAAATTGGCAAGCGCTATCGTTTTTTGCAATACACTTAGTTAACTCAACCTTCATTTCTGTTAAATTTTCAAGAACAGCGATATCAAACTCACAGAGTACTGGGTGGCTTTTGGCAACAGTATGATAAACACAGTTGGTAGCTTCAATAATTGCACCTTTTCGAATATCGCTTTGTTTTGTTAAGGCGCGATAACCAAGATCACATAATAATTTTGTCGCTTCCTTTATGGTTTCTTTAGAATTCGCTTTTTTGTCGTTAGATTGTCTAAAATCTTTAATGACCCTCTTGGCCAGGTTCTTCAGAATATTTTTCACATTTGTTGCATCAAGGCTTTGCGTAAGTTCTTCAAGTAGGAGTATCGACAGCCAAGAGTATTGCCTGGGTAAACTTTCATGCCCTGAAGGTGTCAGCGAATAAAGCTTTTTAGGTCGCCCAACTTTTGTGTCATCGTCCTGACAAAGAATGAGTCCTCTTGTTTCAAGTTTTATTAGATGCTCTCTAACCGCCGTCTTGGTTATATCGAGATGTTCAACGAGTAATTGTATATCGGCACCAGCTGGATTATCCAATAAAAACTCAATAATTGAATTTTGTTTTTCAGACATCTTAATGCGCCTCGCTAAAAAAAAATTAATTAAAACAATTTAAACAGTGTTTTATATTTTTACCTAATTCATTAATATGCCTCAAAACAAAGGAGATTGAAATTTAATTAAAAAAATTACCAACGAAATAAAAAAAACCCTTATTAGGTACCAACAACTAGGAATTCACCTAGTAAAAAGGAGATTTAAAATGAAAATACTTGCAATTTTAACCCTGGCATTTTTTAGTGCAAATGCTTTTTCATCTGTCATCGAATGCAACAACATTCCTACCAATGAAGCGGGTATCACCCATGTTCAATTTAGCAGCCATGAATCGCGCTATGCAGACTTTAATAAAATGATCATTTCTTTTGACAATGATAATAGCGTTGTCCTAAGAGCAACCAACTCAGAGGCGATTGGTAACGTCGCAACCACCGAGCAAACTAAATTTGCTTTATTCTCAAATACAGATGGTTTTGTAACATTAAAGTATAATTTTTATACTCTAACAAGAGATAGCCGAAACAATGGTCGTTCATTAAAAAATGGTGTTAATATTAATTTAATACTCCCCTCTGTTAGCAAAAGAGTTAACCTGGACTGTATTCGTATTAGGTAAAAATATTCTGTCTTTATTAAAACTCGAAGTTTACTGATGAGGTCATAGATATTTTTCTATGACCAATTCATTTGAAACTGATAGCGACTGCCCCCAATATAGAGTGTGACCCACGCATAGCTATTTCTAAAAAAACCTTTTCATATATGGCTACGCGTAAGACTTTAAAAAAGATTCTCTTTAGTTTTTTTTAATAATGGTCGAGATAGTTAATTATGGTAAGCGCATTTATTTTTTTGGAGTAAATATTTAATGAAAAAATTTATTCATAAACTCTTTTCAATGAGAAATATTTTTTCAGTAATATTATATTTATTACCAAAGAGACTATCCCATCCACTAATTAGACGAAAAATAAATTTAAACTATAAGCTACCAAAAGATTTGATATTCAAAATTGCAGAGACAAAATATGAACGAGAACAAGCTTTTCAAATATTGCAAGAAGCGTTTTTGGAGAGAAACTTGGTGGATAAAAATGAGACAGGTATTAGGGTTACAAAATATCACGCATTGCCAACGACATCAGTATTAATTATAAAAGATAAAAATAAAGTAATCGGTACGATGTCCGTGATTAATGATAGTCCTTTGCGGCTTCCTGTGGATGAATTATCAGACATTAGTGAAATGAGAAAAAATCATAAAAAAATCACTGAAGTTTCTGCCTTTGCAATTAGAAAGGGGTTAAAATATAGTAGAAGTTACTTGATGTTTCCAATAATGAGATTCATGAGTGAATACACACATTTTTACCTCCATTCTGATTGCCTAATTATTGCCACTCATCCGAGAATGCAAAGTTTTTATACAGCGGTACTAGGTTTTAAACCAGTTGATAACAAAATTTACCATTATGAATTTGTTAAAGGTGCAAAAGCTTTTATCCAATACATTCGTTTCGATGATGCGCTAAAATGGCAGGAAAAAATCTACCGCGGAAAACCTCCTAAAAAAAGTTATTACTCCTATGCTCAGTTTGACTTTAGTGACAATTTTATTTTTCCCGAAAGAACCTACTATCAATCATTTGATGCGACGATGAGCGCTGAAGATTTAGATTATTTTTTTAATGATAAGTCGAACATCTTTTCAAATCTTTCTTTAGACGAAAAGAAAAAAATAAAAGAATTATACTTTTTTAAATATTATAATAAAATTATCGAGAAAGATGAAAAGAATTTTCAAAGAAAATATCCACGTTTTCCAACGAATTGCCCCACAAGAATTACTGCTCCCGCAAAACAATCATCGAACGGGCTCAAGCAAGATGTAGAACATCAAGGCATTGTAACTCAGGTTGGAGAAAAAGGAGTAGGTGTATATTCTAGTCGGTCATTAAAGCTGAATGAACCAGTATACCTCAATATCCAATTGGCAGATGACGCTCAAGCACTCATAAAAGCCAATCCCATATGGACGGATAATAATGGCCAATATGGATGTGAACTTATACAAAATAAAAGTGGTAATGCTTGGGCAAAATTCATCTTTTATTTAGAAAAAGATTTTTTCAATTTAGAAAAAAAGAGCGCATAAAAAATCTTACCTATGCATGGCGGAGGTGGTATGTTTTTTTCGGTAACCATTTGCCGGGAAAACAATGACCGTTTTAATTGATATTTCTCCATTAATTAATGAAAATATAGCGGTCTTCCCTGGCGACACTCCATTCACAAGAAAACATTTATTGGAATGTCGCAAAGGCGATAATATCGACCTTTCGACAATTTCCACGACTGTACATTTAGGGGCCCACACCGATGCGCCAAGCCACTATCATCGAGATGGCGTAGGAATCAGTGAAAGAGATTTAAATATTTATTATGGTGGCTGCCAAGTCATTGAAGTCAACAAGGCGCAAAATGAAAGAATTTTCCCACACGATTTAGCGTCTGTAAAAATCACCACTAAGCGTATCCTCTTTAAAACTTCCTCTTTTACTGATCCTTATCATTGGAATAATGAATTTAACTCTCTATCCAAAGAGCTTATCGAGTATTTAAAAAACAAAGATGTAGTTCTGGTTGGTATCGATACCCCCTCGATTGACCCCGCTCAAGAAGCAAAACTCACTGCTCATTTAGCTGCCTATGAAAATGATATGGCCATATTAGAAGGAATCCTATTAACTCATGTAGAGCCTGGAATATATAAACTTATTGCTCTACCTTTAAAGATTGAAGGTGCGGATGCCAGTCCAGTACGTGCGGTTTTAATTAAGGACTCACTGTAGAAAATGAAACTCTCCAAACCCTCCCGCTCACTGCGAACCATTTTACACCTGTCAATAAATAATATCGGAGGTAAAAAATATGATACAACGATTAATTATTTACATAATCCTTGTGTTGGCACCATTTTGTTTCCCCAAAAATTTATCTGCCAAAGAATGCAATCTCACATTTGGTGCTGTACCACAGTTTGAACATCGTAAATTGTTTTTAATATGGGACGAAATATTAAAAAAAATAGGCATGAAACTTAATTGTCATATTCAATTTATCCCCACTAAAAGTATTTCGCATTTTGAAGAATATCTAAGAGAAGGTAAATACGATATTGCTTATGTTAATGCTTATGAATCTATTCGTGCTTATAAAGTTCAAGGCTATAATAGCATTATCCGCTCAGGTGCCAAGGGTTTACAGGGAATTTTAGTAGTAAAAAAAGGCGGCGCGATCAAAAGTATAAAGGACTTAGATGGAAAGATTATAGCCTTCCCTTCTCCCTTTGCCCTTGGCGCATCTGCACTCTTAAGATCTGAACTTGAAGCTAAATACAAAATCAGCTTCGTCCCGAAATATGTCAGAACCCATAGCTCCGTTTATCTCCATGTTGCAAAAGGATTTTCTCTAGCAGGTGGAGGTGTTAATAGGACACTCAATGAACAAAAAACTAATTTGAGAAATAAATTAAAAATAATTTATAAAACAGCAATTATACCAGCTCATCCCATAATTATTCATCCTAGAATTGGCCCGGCGATATCAATAAAAATTCAAAAAGCAATTCTTGAAATCGCAAAAGAAACCCCATACTTAATGAAAAAAATTCCCATGAACAATCCCATAAAGTCTACTAACAAAGACTACGAAATAATACACAAATTGAATTTGGATAAATATATGAAAAAGGTCAAATAGAATGAATAGACCAAATAAAACGTTTAAAAATATTGCCTCGAGCCTCCATTGGAAATTTTATTTCCCTATCGCTCTTATGAGTTTTATTTTATTTCTTTCTCTGCAATATCTTTGGCTGCCCAATGCAATACAACTATCGATTGATGAATCAAAAAAACACACTGAAAAAAACCTCACGATTCTAGGAGAGGGACTCGTTCCATTGCTGTTAGAATTTCAACTCTCCAATATTTACGATAATTTAGATAATCTAATATATAAATATCCCACTTGGATTGATATCCAACTATATGATGACAAAGGAGTCTTAATCTATCCTCTCGACCTTATTGTCCACGATAAAGGTCAAAAAGATTATGTCGAGATTAATAGCCCAATAAAAATAAATGATCGTATTATTGGCAGGCTTATTCTCGTTTATAATTTTAAAACCTTAATAGAAAGGATAAAAAATCAATACAACAAGATTTTTTTATGGATCATCTCCGCATTAATTCTATTGACGATGCTCATAGGCTTAGCAATCCAATATTTAGTCATCATACCTTTAAACGAACTTCGTAGGGCCTCAAAAAGTCTTTCTCAGGGTGATTTTAGTATTGGCCTCGACACACTTACTCCTCAAAACAGCGAGGTTGGCGATCTCGCGAAAAGTTTTATTGAAATGAAAAACAAAATCTTACAGGGACGTAATCTAATTTTAAGCCAAAACGACGAATTAAATAGCACAAAAAATAAACTCCTTCATATAAACCAGCATTTAGAAGATATAGTGGCAACGCGAACAAAAGACCTAAAACAACAACAACAAAAAATCATTGCTCAATCAAAACTCTCGTCCTTAGGAGAAGTAGCGGGAGGCATCGCTCATGAAATAAATAATCCCCTTGCCAGTATCACCTTTAACTTGCGTGTCATAAAAAAACTCATTGCAAAAGGTTGCATTGATGTAAACCTCTTATCAGAATGTACCCACGATATCGATCTTACCGTCGAAAAAATTCATAAAATAGTAACAGGACTTAGGGTACTTTCCAGAAACAACACAGAAATTCAATTAAACAAGGTCTTAACCAAAGATATATTAGATGACGTCCTAAGCCTCTATTACGAAAAATTAAAACTTTCTAAAATCGATTTAGAGATTATAGATCCACAGAATATCGCTAGTAAACATATACTATGCAACAGAGTCCCCCTATCGCAAGTATTAGTTAACCTTTTAAATAATGCCAAGGATGAGATAGAACAAAGTGCTGAATCATGGATTAAAATATTTCTCTCATTAGAAAATGATACATTTTACATAAAAATTATGAATTCTGGCCCTCGTATAGACAATAATATTGAAGATAAAATCTTTCAACCATTTTTTACAACTAAAGAGATCGGCAGAGGAACGGGAGTTGGATTAAGCCTATCAAAAACGTTAATAGAAAAACAATCGGGTAAACTCTATCTCGACCAAGACAGTCAGAGTACTTGCTTTGTAATCGAAATACCACAACAGGGGATTCATGAAGGAGACCAGCGGGTAAATATTCAACCATTAGCTGCCAGTAGGCTGGGGGATCAGCAACACGACCACAGGTAATATGACAAAATGACCGTCTCGGTGCATCAAAGCCCCTAGGTTTTTCGATTTTTAGGAAATATCTTCTTTAAAATATACATACTTAGCAGGAAGATGGTATGTTTCGCTTTTAGCGAGTGGTTATTAATAGCTGCAGAATAATATTATCATGATGAGAATATCAAACTATATTAATGGTCAATTTGTTGCGCCAATAAATGGCCAATACTTAAAAAATATTAATCCCGCCAATAAAAAAATGATTGGGGAAATTCCCGATTCCGATCACCAAGATATCGCTCGGGCGATGGCCGCCGCAGAATCTGCTTTCCCCGCCTGGTCAAAAACAACGGTGTCTAAAAGATCGCGCCTTTTAAGAAAAATTGGTGAACTCATTTTACAGAATTCAGAAGAATTGGCGCTAGCTGAAACGAGAGATACAGGGAAACCCATATCTCTCGCCTCTACAGTTGATATCCCAAGATCCAGCACAAATTTTTGTTTTTTTGCCGATGCTATCACGCAATTTTCTGGCGCAAGTTATACAACTGACGAACAAGCAATAAATTACACTCTCCGACAACCACTAGGCGTTGTGGGGTGCATTTCACCATGGAATTTACCACTCTATTTATTCACCTGGAAAATTGCCCCCGCCCTCGCAGCCGGCAATACCGTTGTGGCAAAACCATCAGAAGTAACACCGACTACAGCTTTTTTACTTGCGAAAATTTGTAACCAGGCGGGCTTACCTAATGGGGTTCTCAATATTGTGCATGGCTTTGGTGCCAAAGTTGGAGAACCACTCGTTAAGCACCCACGTATTAAGGCGATCTCTTTTACTGGGTCGACAATTGTCGGCAAATCCATCGCTGCATTGGCGGCACCAGATTTAAAAAAAATATCCCTTGAAATGGGAGGTAAAAATCCAACCATTATTTTTAACGATTGTAATTTCAAAGAGGCCATTAAAACCACTTTGCTATCGACTTTTTCTAATCAGGGACAGATCTGCTTATGTGGTTCGCGCATTTTTGTAGAAAAGGACATTTATAAAAAATTTAAAACTGAATTAGTCAGTAAGATCGAGCAAATAAAAATAGGTAATCCAGAAAATATCGAGACCGAATATGGCGCTATGGTGTCGCAAGTACATTTTGAAAAAGTGAAAAATTATATTAAGCAGGCCAAAGTGCTAGGTGGCACAATCCTTACGGGAGGAACTACCGACCAAGAGACAGGGTATTTTATAACACCAACTCTCATTGAAGGTCTCGATCAAAATTGCCCTCTTAATCAAGAAGAAATCTTTGGACCCGTTGCCACCATTCAACCCTTCGAAACAGAAGAAGAGGTTATCCAATGGGCAAATTCAACTCAATACGGTCTGGCCGGCAGTATTTGGACTGAAAACATTACCCGAGCACAAAAAATGGCAAGGGAAATTCAAGCGGGGTTACTATGGATAAATACTTGGATGCTTAGAGATTTAAGAACCCCTTTTGGCGGCGTGAAAAATTCAGGATATGGTAGAGAAGGTGGTGATGAAGCCCTAAGGTTTTTTACAGAAATAAAAAATATTTGCATAAAAGGATGAATATGTCAGAAATTATAGAATCAAAAAAGGCCCCTGCACCAGTAGGACTCTATCCACATGCTAGAATAGTTGGAAAATTAATATTTCTGTCTGGAGTTGGTCCACGAGAGAGAGACTCAAAAAAGATTCCAGGCGTTGAGCTGGATAATTTAGGTCGTATTATCTCCTACGATATAGAGACCCAATGCCATAGTGTCTTTAAAAATGTAAAATATATTTTAGAAGATTCTGGTTCATCTTGGGAAAAGATTGTGGATGTCACAGTTTTTCTTACCAATATGCAAGACGACTTTAAAATATACAATAAAATCTATGCGGATTATTTTAAAGAAAATTACCCGTGCCGAACAACTGTCGAAGTTAGTTGCCTGCCCACCCCCATTGCCATTGAATTAAAAGTCATCGCAACGATTTGAGGGATCAATATGGAATTTCAAACTATTAATTTTATGAATTGGATAAATGAACATCGTCACCTTTTGAAGCCGCCAGTGGGAAATAAAATGATTTGGAAAGATCGTGAGTTTATCGTCATGGTTGTTGGAGGCCCAAATGAACGGCAAGACTTTCATTATAATGAAGGTGAAGAATTTTTTTACCAATTGGAAGGAGATATCACGGTAAAAGTCTACGATGAAAATAAAATAAAGGAAGTTACCATCAAAGAAGGTGAAATTTTTTTACTACCGGCCAAAGTTCCACACAATCCCATACGTCCAGAAAATACGGTTGGTCTGGTCATTGAAAAACGACGCCCAGAAAATCAAAATGATGGCCTAAAATGGTACTGTCAGCAATGTAACTCACTTCTCTATGAAGAATTTTTTCATCTCAAAAATATTGAGACACAATTTCAATCTGTTTTTCAAAGATATTATAGTGACGAAAAGAATATGACTTGCCAGAAATGTGGGCATTTCAATGCCAAAGGTTAAAAAAAGATTAAAGATGGATTATTTTAAGATAGATATTCACACACATATTCTGCCTCCCAAAATTCCTAATTTTAAAAAAAAATTTGGTTACGGGGGATTCATTCAATTGGAACACGATCACGCCAATTGCTGTGCCAATATGTTACGAGATGATGGGAAATTTTTTAGAAAAATAGCATCAAATTGCTGGGATGGAGAACAAAGAATCAAGGAATCTGATGAGACAGGAATCAATGTGCAAGTCCTCTCTACCGTTCCAGTTATGTTTAGCTATTGGGCAAAACCTAACGATGGTCACTATATTGCTCAATATTTAAATGATCATATTGCAAACGTTATCGCTCAACACCCAAAAAGGTATATGGGGCTGGGGACATTGCCATTACAAGACACTGACCTCGCATTAAAAGAATTACTGCGCTGTAAGCAAGTTTTAAAACTAGACGGTATCCAGATCGGCTCGCATATCAATGATATGAATTTAGACGATGAAAGTTTATTTCCAATTTTTAAAGAAATGGAAAAATTAGAGATGTCTCTTTTTGTTCATCCTTGGGACATGCTGGGTATGGACAAAATGCCAAAATATTGGCTGCCATGGCTAGTAGGCATGCCTGCAGAAACATCTCTCGCAATATGCTCAATGATCTTTGCGGGGATTTTTGAACGCTTGCCTCATTTAAAGGTAGCTTTTGCCCACGGTGGTGGTTCATTTCCCGCAACAATTGGCAGAATCGAGCACGGCTTCAATGTGAGACCAGATCTTTGTGCCGTTGATAATAATGTGAACCCCAGAAATTATATAGGAAAATTTTATATAGACTCACTAGTTCACGATGCCGCTACTTTAAAATTTGTGCTGAATATGTTTGGCGCCGATAAAATATGTCTAGGCTCTGACTATCCCTTTCCATTGGGAGAACATCATCCTGGAAAACTTATTCAATCCATTAAAGAAATTACCCACCAAGAAAAAAGTCAAATGCTGGCGACATCTGCGCTAACCTGGTTAGGTAGAAAACAAGAGGATTTTTTATGAATTTAGGTCTTACAGGAAAAAATGCTTTAGTCATGGGATCATCTCAAGGAATTGGCAAAGCAGTGGCGCAATCTTTGATCAATGAAGGTGCCAATGTTTGTCTCTCCTCTAGAAACCCAGAAACCTTGGAAAAAACAAAAAATGAAATAGGCGCCGTCGACTATATCCCGACAGACCTGACCCAAGCGAAAGCTGGCCGCACCCTAGTGGAAACATATTTATCCAAGTTTCCCACAATTGACATTTTAGTTATCAATACTGGCGGCCCACAAAAGAATAATTTTTCAGATGTAACATCAGAACAATGGCAGCTCGACTTCAACAGTCTATGGATGAGTTCAGTGGAGTCTATGCAGGCGGCCCTTCCCAAAATGCAGGAACAAATGTGGGGCAGAGTTCTCATGATCACCTCCGTCGCGGGTAAAGAACCCATGAATGGACTCACCACCTCAAATGGTTTTCGCGCAGGCCTTATGGGCCTAAATAAATCCATTTCCAAAGAATACGCTCAATTTGGCATCACCCTCAATGTCATTCTCCCTGGCTTCACCAACACCGACAGACTGAAAAACCTCAATCTCTCCGATGAGTTCGTTAAATCAATAGTCCCTGCCGGCCGCCTAGGTGAACCAAATGAATTAGCTGATTTAGCGACATTTCTTGCCAGTGAAAAGGCCGGCTATATTAACGGCCAAAGCATCGCTATAGATGGCGGCTACCTAAACAGTTATTAACTACCCGTTAATTTAGCTTTTTTAAGTCTAATTCGTTGTGATTTAGATCTAAAACATCAGCCATAAGCCACCTACATGCAAATGAGTAGGTGGCACTTCTAACTTTTCCTTCATTATTTGTACCTACAGAACCCTTTGATTTCCCAGTATTTGCCAAACTCGGCGATATTGTCATTGCTTAAAGCCCCATCACCAATTTTAAATAATAAAACCTCATCAAATCCTTCTGGAGGAGCTTCGTTTAAATAGCTCACCTTTAAAACACCTTTTTCATCTATTTCTCCTAGATGTAGGAAGTTTCCTGAAGCGTGAAGTTCATCAAGACCCTCATTTTTGACTTCATATTCAGTTACATATTGCTTTGGTCTGTCAAACCAAGGGCCTTTATTGAAAACAATGAAATTCTTGCCATTATTTGCTTGTAAAAATTTTGCACGATAGTTTTCGATTTCAGTTTTAATAATGCAGATTTTAGATAGGCTCATCACTTTGGCCGCAAATGCAGGTGATGAAATACTACTTATATATAAAGGGAAAAAGGTAGCTATCGAATCTCTAAAAAAGAAAAGTAAAAAAAACAGCTCTCCCGATGTTCTCCACCTTAAAATGGTTCAAGCAGTTAGGGAAAATGAATTTGCTGATTTAGCGACTTTTCTTGCCAGTGAAAAAGCCTGCTATGTTAATGGCCAAAGTATCGCCATCAATGGCGCCTACCTAAATAGCGATTAAGTACCTGTAATTGCATTGACGATTGCATTATGTTGGTTGTTCCGTCAATATGTAAGGCAAATTAACGAAACCAGTGTCATTATGTATAAAAGACTAATAGAAACCTCTAAAAAAAGCTTTTTCCTTTTCGGGCCAAGGGGTACAGGAAAATCCACCTGTCTTAAAAGTCTTTTTAAAAACGCACTCTATATTGATTTATTAAAATCCCGGAATTTTTTAAAATACCAGCAACACCCATCTATCTTACAAGAAGAAGTTAAATCTCAAAAGTTAGATTCATGGATAATAATAAACGAAATCCAAAAGATCCCAGAACTTTTAGATGAAGTCCATTCCTTGATTTTTAAATTTGGGCAACAATACAAATTTGTACTCAGTGGCCCAAGTACCAGGAAAATTAATAGGAATTCCGGTAATCTACTGGCAGGCCGTGCTTTAAATAAAAAGATGTTTCCTCTCAGTATCCTGGAAATAGAAGATTTTTCCCTGGAGCCGATACTTCGATTTGGTCAACTTCCTCTCTCTGTAAATGTCGAAGAAGCAATGGGCAAAATTGAGTTGGGACAGCTCTTTGAAACTTTTTTCATCAATGAACTCAGGCTGATAAAATCCTATAAAAACTACGGTTATAAATTTTCTTACTGGAGAACTTCGTCGGGAACAGAAGTCGATCTTCTCATTGAGCGAGGAAAAAGAGTCATTGGCATTGAAATTAAATATTCTCAAAATTGGAAGGAATCTTATAACAAGGGGCTTACCACACTTAAAAAGTCTCATGCCATCGAGAAAGCGTACGGAATTTTTATTGGTGATATTCCGAGAAAACAAGCGAGTATCTCCATTTTTCCCTATCAATTATTTTTAAAAAAATTTTCTGAAAAAGATTTATTCTCATAAGATGGATTACTTTTTTATCTGAAACTTATTAAACGGAGAAATTTAAATGGATATTAATGAGATTGTTCTGCCGAGAAGTATAAAAATTGGTGATACTGTGGGTATTTTTACTCCTTCCTCTCCTGCAAACTGTTGGTTTCCAGCTAAGTTTGAACATGGAATAAGTGAGCTTAAAAGATTAGGTTTTAAAGTAAAAATTGGGCAACTGACCTCCAAAATGGTATGTCAAGGCTATCGATCAGGTGCTCCAGTGGAACGTGCAAAAGAATTTATGGATTTAATAAATGATGATGAAGTGAGTTTTTTAATGTCAACTATCGGAGGTTCTAATTCATCTTCAATGATTTCGTACCTAGATTTTGATGTTATCAGAGAAAAAAGAAAAATAATTACTGGTTATAGTGACGTTACTTCACTCCATATGGCAATCCTTACTCAAAGTAAACTTTCTACTTTTTACGGCCCTGCTTTGATTCCCACTTTTGGAGAATGGCCAAAAGTTTTTGACGGAAGCGTGAAATCTTTTATGAAAGCTTCTTCAAAAATTGATGATGAAGAATATTCTCTTCCTTTATTTGATAGATGGAGCAATCATTTTAGAAATGCGTTTACTAATGAATGGAAAACTTTGGATAGGGAATATATAAAAAACA
>Ga0316206_1000966_pt1 | contig 30200 bp, 30 predicted proteins | sample 6monthpyrite_MG_FD_204942 | JGI IMG/M metagenome (GOLD analysis project Ga0316206, IMG submission 204942) | Microbial mat bacterial communities from mineral coupon in-situ incubated in ocean water Damariscotta River, Maine, United States -... | ecosystem: Environmental > Aquatic > Marine >... | reverse complement strand
CCCATTCCGAACCCAGAAGCTAAGCCCCTCTTCGCTGATAATACTGCATCTTTCAGGTGTGGAAACGTAGGTCGCCGCCTGGACTTTTTACTTCTTTTACTCAATCCCCCATTTATTTATCAAACTTGCTAATAATAACTTAATATAATCATAGCTTTATATATATGCTTAACTCTACTCTCTTTATTTCTTCCCTAGCTGGGTATAATAATAAAATTTATTAATTGGTTGTGTAATGTATATAAATAAATCTTGGAAAATATATTTGGAATATGAATTTAATAAACCTTATTATAAGAATCTAGAGAATTTTTTAGAAAAAGAGCAAAGTAGCTATACCGTTTATCCACCTTCTGAGCAGATTTTTAATGCTTTTAACATGACGTCCTTTGATGAGATTAAAACTATTATTTTAGGCCAAGACCCTTATCATGGGAAAGGGCAGGCGCATGGCCTGGCCTTTTCTGTACAAGATAATGTGCCTTTTCCACCTTCTCTGCGTAATATTTTTCAAGAATATTGTTCTGATCTAGGATACGAGATGCCTAAAAATGGAAATTTGACTAAGTGGGCTGAAGAAGGAGTTTTTTTACTGAATGCGGTACTTACAGTACGCGCAGGTGAAGCTAATTCACATAAAGCAAAGGGCTGGGAAGAATTTACAGATGCCATTATTAAAAAGATTAGTGATGAAAAAGAATATGTTGTCTTTATATTATGGGGTAACCCTGCACAGAAAAAGATTAAGTTAATAGACGAGAGTAAACATCTTATTTTAATAGCTCCTCATCCTTCTCCTTTGTCCTCTTATCGAGGGTTTTTCGGATCGAAGCCTTTTTCTAAAGTGAATACTTACCTGCGAGAACATGGTAAAAAAGAGATTGATTGGAGATTAGACAGATGATGGAGATATCTATTCCGCTAATTATCTTATTTAGTTTCTTTGTTAAAGAAATTAACAACTTTATTGAGAAATGGGGTATATTTAAAAGGAAAAGGCTAGTGTATTAGTAGATAAGTATGAGGATTACAAAAAAACTTCTCGTTTATGAAATAAATTGTTACAAAAATGACTAATTTAGGAGCGCTTCACATGAGATTAATAGAGCTTAAGCAATAGTTGGCACTAGGGGACTGATTAAGAAATAAGTCTTACCTAGTCTTTATTTCTCATTCGCTATAATTTCACCATTAATTTATCATAAAGGCCCTGTTTAATGCGCGGATATAAAATTTTTGCTGGTTCGTCTAGTGTTGAGTTTGCTAAAGAAGTTTGTCAATCTTTGGATGTTCCTTTATCAAAGGCTGAAATAAAACGTTTTAGTGATGGTGAGATCTCGGTTCAGATTGCGGAGAGTGTTCGTGGTCGTGATGTGTTTATTGTGCAGTCTACAGGTGCTCCTTCGAACGATAACTTGATGGAACTTCTCATTATGACAGATGCACTTCGTCGTTCATCTGCAAGTTCGATTACAGCAGTTGTCCCATACTTTGGGTATGCTCGTCAGGATAGAAAAGCAGCTCCTCGTGTACCGATTACCGCACGTCTTGTTGCAGACCTTTATGAAAAATCTGGGATTGATCGCGTCGTTACAATTGACCTGCATGCAGGTCAGATCCAGGGTTTCTTTGATATCCCTGTGGATAACCTTTACGGCTCTATTATATTTCAAGAATATGTTGAATCTAAAAAGCTAAAAAATCCTATCATCGCCTCTCCTGATATTGGAGGGGTAACGCGTGCACGTTATTTTGCTGAGAAACTCGGACTGGAGATGGTTATTGTAGATAAACGTAGAGAAAAAGCCAATGAAGCAGAAGTGATGAACATTATTGGTGATGTGACAGGAAAAGACGTTATTATGATCGATGATATGGTTGATACAGCTGGAACTATGGTTAAGGGTGCGGCGGCGCTAAAGGCTAAAGGTGCGACCTCAGTAATGGCTTGTGCAACACATGGAGTTCTTTCTGGAAAAGCTTATGAAAACTTAAAAAATGATGCCTTGGATGAGCTTGTAATATCGAATTCACTTGTTACACAACCAATGGATAAAATAAAGGTCTTAACGGTTGCTCCCCTGTTTGGTGAAGTTATTCGTCGTGTTTACCATAACGAAAGTGTTAATTCACTTTTTGCATAAGCATACTTTAAGAGTTCTAGCGAAAATTTAGAATTTGATAAATAAAATATAATAACAAGGTAACAATTTTTTGAAAAACATTAGAAACTTTTCTATTATTGCTCATATTGATCATGGGAAGTCTACATTGGCTGACCGTATCATTCAAGAATGTGGTTCTGTCAGTGACCGTGAGATGAGTACTCAGATGATGGATACCATGGATATTGAACAAGAACGTGGAATCACGATCAAAGCTCAATCCGTACGCCTTAATTATGTTAAAGACGGGGAACATTACATTCTTAACCTAATAGACACTCCTGGTCATGTTGACTTTTCTTATGAAGTCAGTAAGTCTTTAGCTTCCTCTGATGGAGCACTTCTTATTGTAGATGCTGCACAAGGCGTTGAAGCTCAGACCATTGCTAATGTTTATATGGCTATGGAAAATAATCTTGAGTTATTACCCGTTATCAATAAGATAGATCTTCCCGCGGCTGAACCAGAACGTGTGGCAGAAGAGATTGAGACAAGCATTGGTATTGATGCTACTGATGCTCTTTTAGTCTCTGCTAAATCGGGCATAGGCATACGAGAGCTTCTTGATGCAATTGTAGACAGAATTCCTGCTCCTTCTGGTAATCCTGAAGCGACAACGAAGGCTATTATCTATGATTCATGGTTTGATCCGTACTTAGGTGCCTTGGCACTTGTTAGAGTGTTTGACGGGAGTATTAAAAAAGGTCAGATGATTAAGCTGATGAGTAATAATGAACAGCATCAGGTTTTAGACCTTATGTATCCACACCCTCTTAAACGTCATAATACAAAAAGTATTGAGGCCGGTGAGATAGGTATTGTTATTATGGGCCTTAAAGAGGTAGGTATTATTAATGTCGGTGATACGATGACAGATGCGCTTAACCCTGCTTTAGAACCTGTGGGCACATATGAACCAGCAAAACCCTTTGTATTTGCGGGACTCTATCCTATCGATACAGATGAATTTGAAGATCTGCGTGAGGCACTTGATAAGCTTAGGCTGAATGATTCATCTTTGTCTTATGAGCCTGAGACTTCAGTGGCACTTGGCTTTGGTTTTCGTGTAGGCTTTCTTGGTATGCTTCATATGGAAGTCATAAAGGAGCGCTTGGAGAGAGAATATAATCTTGACCTTATCGCAACAGCACCATCAGTTGTGTATCATGTGCATATGAATGACGGCAGTCTTGTTGAAGTACAGAACCCGTCTGAGCTTCCTGAAGTGAATCTTATTGCAACAATAGACGAGCCTTACGTTAAAGCAACGGTTATCACCCCAACAGAGTATCTTGGCAATGTAATGAACCTTTTAGTAAACAAACGCGGTGTTCAAAATAAGATGGATTATCTTAATGAGGACCGTGTGCTTTTGGAATATGAAGTACCGATGAATGAGATCGTTGTTGGGTTTTATGATACCTTAAAGTCTATTTCAAAAGGGTACGCAAGTTTTGATTATGATCCGACTGAGTTTAGAGAGGGTGACCTGGTTAAGCTTGATGTTCGAGTAGCAGGAGAGGTTGTAGATGCACTCTCTGTTATTGTGCCTCGTACTTCAGCTGATTCACGTGGACGTGGCCTGGTTAAGAGTATGAAAGAGATCGTGCCTAGACAACTTTTTGAAGTCGCTATCCAAGCTTCTTTAGGCTCTCGTATTATTGCAAGAGAGACGATTAAGTCCATGGGTAAGAATGTTACTGCAAAGTGCTACGGCGGGGATATTACACGTAAACGTAAACTTCTTGAAAAACAGAAAAAGGGTAAAAAACGCATGAAAGCCATCGGCAAAGTCCAACTTCCACAAGAAGCCTTTATGTCTGTTCTTAAAATGGACTAAAATGCGTTGCATGGTATGTGAGAGTCTCAGTCTCAAACATATCTGCAAGGCCTGTCAAAGTGACTTTCTAGGCCCCTCTTTTTACAAAAGAAAAATATTGGGAAAAATACCTGTTTACTCCTTTTACAAATACGACGATATTGAATCTCTTCTTTTAACCAAACATACAGATCTTGGATATTATATATACACTATACTGGCGCAAAACAGTTTTGCATCTTTTACAAAAAACTTTGAATACAAAAACAGTGTCTGTTCCTTGAGTGTAGATGATCATACTAAAAATGGATATTCGCACACAGCGATTCTGAACAAAGCACTTAATTCTAAGTTTATAAGAGCGCGTTATTCAAAACTTAGAGCAGCTTCTTCAGTTTCATATTCAGGTGAGGATTATCAGTTTAGACTCTTGAATCCTCGTAATTTCCGGTTAAAGTCTTTTGATGAAGAGGATATTATCTTAGTTGATGATATTATAACAACAGGATTGACATTAACACAGGCCGTTCAAGTCTTACAGTCACGGGGTAAGAATGTACTTTTCTGCTTAACATTGGCTGACGCAAGAACATAAAATTTTTATTTATTGATAAATATTTACTCGATTTAAACAGTTTAGTTTCGGTCTATAAGATAAAATATATAATTTCTAAGATAATCTATAAATTCATGTCAACAAGATAACTATTAGTTTACAAATTAATGCTACAGTTAAGTAAGGAAAACATATGGCATATTCAAAAGAAGACTTAGAATCAATATATGATACATCTGTGCAAGACTCAGATACTCAGACCGTTGTTTGGAACTCAGGGACAGTCTATTTTGATGACGAGGTTGTCGAATATCAGGGGAAATATTACAGAGCGTTGACTAAGACAATTTCACAAGTTCCAGGGCGTTCGAAAGCTGGTATCTGGAGAGAATTAACGCAAGAAATAGATGAAAGTCCTGAGTCAGTTGACCTTTGCGCTTATGGCGAGAAAAAAACTAAAGATATTAAAACACAAACAGTGAGTAAAGTAAAACAAAAAGTAGATGCGAAGCCCTCTTCCTTAACTTCCAAAACTGCCTTAAAGGCAGTAAAGTCTGAAGATCTCCTCAAAAAAAATGAAAAACCTTCAACTCCTTCTAAAAAGACTCCAGTTAAGGATATCAATAAGCCCTTAGCTAAGAAAAGAACCTTGAAACAAGTCAATGATGAAAAACAAAGTGCCGTAGTAAAACCTTTACCTGTGCAATCACAAGAAAAGATACAAAATATTAATAAAAAAATGCACCTTGAACAGACAGACCAACATATTGTTAATGAAGTACTAAAAGAGATGGCATTTGAAAAAATAAAGGGTTCAAACCCTGATGATCATAATATTACAAGCAATCTTATTTTAGTTCAGGAGATAGGCCCGGGTATAACATTGAAATGGGAATCAAGCCATCCTTCTATTATTTCTACAAAGGGTGAAGTCACATGTCCAGAAGATGGGGATGATGTTGCGGTAAATATCAGTTTGACTGTAAAAAAAAATATAACATCATCAACACGTTTTTTTACATTATGGGTCAAAGCAATTGAAAAAAGATATAGTGATGAAGAATGCGTTGATTTAGTGTGTGATGCTTTGAGTTTTGAGCATATCAAGGGTGAGAATATTCAGGCAGAAAGTATTTTTTATGATCTTGAACTGTTGAATGAAGGTCTGTATGATACAGAGATCTTCTGGGCATCTAATAACAGAGATCTATTAGATGAAACAGGTCATTTCAACCAAGAAAAATTAAATAAAGATATGAAAATTCGTCTTTATGCAATTATTGTTAAGCATGATATTGAACGGTTAAAGCTTTTTGACCTGAAATTAAAGCGACAAGATTAAGTTATTTCTCTGTTTTCTATCGAAATCAAGGACTTTTTAAATTTTTTATAAAAAACTCTTAAGCCTGAGTTAAAGCTGAAAACTTGTATTTAAAAATATAACCCTAAAAGATAAGATATCAAAAAGGGTTCGCAGTGAGAATTTCAAGATTTTAATGCTCCTTTAATACGTTACGAATCTGTATAAAAGAGAGTATAAAAGGCCTAATCAATAATTCACATGACTTGATTGGATATGATAAATTAAAGAAGTTTGTCGGTAATGATACTGGTAAGATAAGCCGACATACGGACATGGGAATGTTACTATATAGATATTAATAGATATGATTACTTCAAAAATACTTTAAATCACCGATATGATAGTTGACTTAAAGATAAAGTGTGTTATTTTAAGTTAAACATAATCTATAGATTTTTGGGATGAATATTTGGCATCGATTTTTAATTCAAACAAGGTAATTGGTCTTATTGATAAGCACACTGGCAGTGTGAAAGTTGTTGATAAAATTAATATTATTTTAACGCCTTCTTTTTATTGGGTGAAACGCACTGCTTTAGATGTTAGTTTTGCCTCATTGGCACTTAAGTATGCACCTTCTATTTTTGAAGGGATGCTGCCTGAGGGTAATTATGCGTATTATGCAGTTAAATCAAAAAAAGAATATATCTTTTTTGCCTATGATCCTGATGAGATAATATCTAGCCTCAAGGAGAAGGGAATACAGGCGTCTCAAATCGCGGGAATATATTTTGCCCAAAATGAGATGCTTAATATTACTGCGCCTATTCAGTGTAACAAAGAAGATGCTTTAGTTTTACATAATGGTACAATTTTACAGATCAAGAAATATTTAGTAGATGAGAGTACTTTAAAGCGCAATCTTGATGAAGTTAAAGACCTTTCAAAGCATAAAATAACTTTGCATAAAAGTAGTATTACACATTCAGTAAAAGAATTGGCACCTTTGATGATGGTGATGGGGGCATTGATTGTTTTGTATGCCACACAACTGTTTTTTACCTACGCGCAGCAAGCCGACACAAGGGCTAAACCTTCGGTTTTTAGTGAATATAATTTACCTGATACCTTCGTACAAAACAGTTCAATTGAGAAAAAGTTACGTAAAAGCTTCAAGGCACAAAAATCATTTAGAAAGCTCATCTTTGCTATCTTGAAACTTCCCTTGTCTCAACGTCAAAAAATCACTAGCCTAAGTTATGAAAAAGAACTTTTCAAGATTAACTTTGAGATGCAAGATTATGCACGTTTAAGAGATGTTGAACTGCATTTGAAAAAATCATTGGGCAAACTTGTAAAGATAAATATTGATAAAAATATTATGCAGGTGAAAATAATATGATTCGTACTATTCATCCCTTATATCTTCTCGGACTCATGTTTATTTTGCTATTGACGCTAATTTGGCAAAACTCAAAGATAGAAAGTGAGATCTCTTTTGAACTTAATAAGCGTGCTGATGAACGTGTGATGGCAAAACGTATTGTTGATTTGAAAAAAGTGATGCAAACAGCACATAAAGGGCAAATTGACAGTTTTCTTGACAGTAGCCTATTCGCTGGAGCGGAAATGACACACAGGGTGAAAAATGGCCGCTATATTATTAATGCCAAAAGTATGAATGCCCGTCAACTGCAATCTTATTTAAATCGTATTTTAAATATGAGTGTTAAAGTTATGCAACTGAAGGTAGAAAGTAAAAGTGATAAGCATGTCAGCTTGTATATGGAGATAAGTCTATGAAAAAACTGCTTAAACTCCTTGTTTATATGGTGGTGATGTTGGCCTTGATACTTTTTTTCTTGCCAAAGATTAATTTATATTATGCGGCTGAAGGTTTCATGCAAGAGAAAAAAGTATTTATTTCTGATGAAAATATAGCTGACAGGGGTTTTTACCTGGAGCTTAATAATGCCAACTTTTTATTTGATAAGCTTGAGCTGGCCGAGGTGGAAAAAATCACCGTGAGCACCCTGCTTTTTTATAATGCACTGAGTATAGATAAAATCCACGTTAATGAAGGTTTTTCTGACTTTCTTCCCTTGGAGATTGAAACTATAAGCGCCGAACATGCCATCTACAACCCTACGCATGTGACACTCAAAGGTGAGAGTGAAGATAGCTATTTTTATGGAGATGTAGACCTGATCGAACGCGTTTTGAATATACATTTGCGCCTGGGTGCTCAAAGTGAAAAAAGATACAAGTCAATGTTAGGTAAGTTAACTAAAGAAGAAGGAGGTTATGTTTATGAATATAAATTTTAACCGTCATCTTCTCATCTCGTATGCCGTGCAGTTTCTTATCATGGTGTTCATCGCAAAAACAATCTCTTTGGGAATTTGGTTTTATCTTCCTAAAGAGGGGACACAAAATAGCATCAAGTCTGAATTTGTTATGCCTTATATGCGTTATAGCATTGATGACTTTAGACTTAAGGCATCCGAGACAAAGATAGTTGAAGGGGCCAATTCTTTGTCAATAGATTCTATTATTCTAAAAGCAATCTATCTTATGGGTGAAGAAAGTATTATTGTAGTTGCCCCCAAGACGAACAAGCTAAAGAGTAAGACCATTTCCATAGGCGAACTGTTTGAAGGCTATAAGCTGAAAAAAGTCTTTGGCGAGTATGTGATTTTTGAGAAAAACTATAAACAGTATCGTTTGTATATTGCCAAACCTAAAGGTTCTACACGTTGGAAAGATGTGCAGAAAAAACCTGAAGTCCAAGGCGAAGAACCGGTACGCCGTATCGCCTCTAGTGAAGTAAAAAAGGCCTTGGCTAATCCTACAAATATTTGGAAGAATATTGGTCTAAGAGAACACTTTACACAAGGAAAGCAAGATGGATTCAAGGTAAGCTTTGTAAGAAAAGGGACAGTCTTTGAAGCACTTGGACTAAAGGTAGGCGATGTGATACAAGCTGTTAACAATAAAGAACTTAAAAACAATGCACAAGCTTTTGGTGCCTATAAAGAGCTAAAAGACGCGAAAGCCCTAAAATTTAGTATTTTACGCGGAAAAACTATGATGGAGTTAGAATATGAAATTTTTTAAAATAGGTTTGATTTTATTAATGCTGGCTATGAGTATACATGCAGCAGTTGATAAAGATGAAGAAGTCCAGATTAACTTCAAAGATTTGAGCATCAACGAGTTTGTTGACCTGATGTCAAAGATTTTAAAGAAAAACATTCTTCTTACCCAACCTCTTGCAGGAAAGGTGGAGTTTTATTCAGCAGCCCCGGTTAAAAAATCTGATATCACCAATATATTTATCTCTATTTTGGAATCAAAGGGTTTTACTTTAGTAGAAAATGGGGATTTTTTAGAGGTGGTACGTTCTGCTGAAGCCTCAAAATATAACCTGAAGGTCATAAGTACCTGGGGAAAAACAGGTGATCACCAGACAATGATCACCCAACCTATACAGGTTAAGGGTGAGAATGTCGATCAGGTTGCCGCAAAGATTCGTCATCTGATTTCAAAATCAGCAAAACTGGTGACCTTAAAAGACAGCGGTGTGATGTTATTAAGTGATTATCCGCGTAATGTAGAAACTGTTAAGAAAGTTGTAAGTGAGATACAACGCCAGCGTAATTTTGAAGTCAAAGTTATTACTATAAAAAATGCAAAAATCACAACTGTTTATCAAGAGATTACGGAAATATCTAAGACAATTTTTAATCAGACCGTTCCTTCTGAAGTGGTAAAGGTAATGCAAAATACTGACCTTAACTCGCTTGTTCTTATTGGTAAAGAATCTAATATTAAGAAACTTGAAAATTATATTAAACGTCTGGACTCGGATGATCAAAGTAACTCTGAAGGTGTAGAAATAATTGCACTGAAAAACTCAGATGCTGCAAATGTTATGAAGACCTTAGATCAAATTATCGCGAAGAAGACCTATGCAGATCCGGCTTTAAAGCCGGATATTTCCTTAAATGAAGAAATTAATTCGATCATACTCATAGGACCGGAAGTCTCGGTCAAAGCCTTAATAAAAATTATCGATGTGCTAGATACGGAGAAATTTCAGGTCTATGTGAAAGCCAGAATAATGGACTTTAGCAATGATGATGCAGAAAAACTTGGGATTAAATATGGCTTAGACGGAGGTGTCGCCAACTCAAGTGGTTTGTACACCTTGGCAGCAAACTTTGGAGGAGCTGCCATTGCTCCTATTGATCCCCTCTTAACAGCAGGACTTGTTGATAGCATAGGTGAAATCTCTAATGGTTTAGCCATCGGAGCAACGCTGGACTTTTTACAGACGAATGGTGTCTCCAAAACGATATCAGAACCGTCTATTCTTTGTGTGAATAATATAGAGTCTTCAATTTATGTAGGTAGAACTATCTCGTTTCAAACGGGGTCATTGACCAACTCAACGGGTGGTGCAGTTAGTAGTACCGCGGCCATATCAAGCTCATTTCAAAGAGAAGATGTCGGTCTGACCTTAAAAGTCAAGCCCAGAGTTTCTTCATCGGATAAGGTAACGTTGGAAGTCTCTGCAATTTTGGAAAATGTTACTGGGGTGGATGCTAACGGTCAACCCGTTACAACGAAACAAGAAGTGACGACTCAGATTATCTTGTCACATGGAGAGACTATTATTATTGGTGGACTCTCTAAGGATCAAACAAGTACGACAGAGACAAAGGTCCCTATTTTAGGAAGTATACCTTTGCTTGGCGCGCTTTTTACACATAATGATGATAAGGTTGAAAATCAATCCATGGCAATTGTAATAACACCTTATGTTGTCACGAGCAGTGCCAGTCTTTCAGCCTTGCAAGAGAACCTTGGAATTCTTGGGAAGATTCAAGATGAATATAATGCAGAAGTTTTTGCCAAGGTTGAGAAAGCAGCAGCAGATAGACTTGACTCACGCCCTAAAGATGATCCTGAATATAAGCCTTTGATTGAGTTGGAAAAAGAGTAATGATTCTACACGAGCATTATCACGACACGAACCTTCCTATGGCAGAAGTCGAGGGGATTGACTTTGATATTGCACTCAAGAACCACCTTCTTTTTACAAAGGTGGATGAGAGCCTTATTGTAGGTCTGAGTGAGCACAGGCTTGTTGAAAGCACTAATTACCTTAATAAACTAAACCTTGATGCGCAGGTGATGATTCTGGATGAAGTCTCATACGAGAGACTGTACAACAAATACTTAGAAACAAAGACCGATAGAGAGATCGCTTCTATGAAAGATGAGAAGCATGAAGATGATATCAATGAGGACGAACTCTCTTTAGATGAATTTTTACGTACTTCAAGTGATATCTTAACCTCAGAAGAGTCGGCACCTATTATTAAGTTTGTAAATGCACTCTTTTATCAAGCGGTTAAAAAGAAGGTCTCCGATATTCATATTGAAACCCGTGAGTCTAAGGGTGAAGTCCGTTTTAGAAGTGATGGAGTCTTGTATAAGAATGCGGATATGGAGAGAAAGGTTATTGATCTTGTTATCAGTCGTATTAAAGTCGTCTCTAATCTTGATATTTCCGAAAAACGTCTTCCTCAAGACGGTCGTACTCAAGTAAGAATTGCGGGAGAAAATGTGGATGTACGTGTCTCCGTTTTACCGACATTTTATGGTGAACGCGTTGTTATGCGTATTTTGATGCAGGGTGATCAGATACCGCCTTTGGTCGATTTGGGCTTTAATAAGCTTATGGTTAAACGCTTTGAAAAGGTGCTTCAGTCGTCTCACGGTATTATTCTTGTTACCGGACCGACAGGTTCAGGTAAGACGACCACCTTGCACTCTTTCTTACAGTTTGTAGCGACACCGGAGCAAAATATTATCACCGTTGAAGACCCGGTTGAATACAAGGCAGCCAATATCAATCAGATACAGGTCAATGAAAAAGTCGGATTGACTTTTGCCTCTGCACTTCGTTCTATCTTGCGTCAAGACCCGGATACTATCATGATAGGGGAGATCCGTGATGAAGAGACAGCGCAGATCGCGGTACGTGCTGCTTTAACTGGTCACCTGGTCTTTTCTACCTTGCACACCAATTCGGCTGCAGCAACGCTTACACGGCTTTCTGACATGGGAATAGAACCCTTTTTGATATCTTCTTCTTTGTTAGGTATTTTGGCACAAAGACTGGTAAGAAAACTTTGTCAGTCATGCAAACAAGAAGATGAAACGGCAGAGTCTTATGTCAGTGAATACGGTTTGCCAGAAGGTGCTGTGATCTACAAACCTCTTGGATGTGCAAAGTGTTCTTACAGCGGTTACAGTGGCCGTGAAGCCTTGGGTGAGCTCTTGATTATGGATGACGGCCTTAGAGAACTTCTAAAGACAACAACCAATGAGATTGATATCCGAAAATACAGTGTTGCAACGGGTCTAAAGACTATTCCTATGCAGCTAAGAGAGATCTTGATAGCAGGTGAGACATCCCTGGATGAGGCGATTAGAATTGGGCTTCATGAAAGCACATAAGCAGGAACCTGCATTGAGAGCTTCAAAAAACAGTATGTCAAGAAAGGCTTTTACACTGGTAGAAGTAATGGTCGCGTCTATTCTTATTGCGGTTGTAGGACTTTCACTCTTACAGATGCACCAAAACAGTGCTGAGATGAGTTATAAGATGCAACAAAAGTTTAAGCACTCTGACTGGATCATGATGGCGGCTTTTGAACCTAAGCTTGAAAAGGTCACTAAGAATACCCGTTTTGACACCCTTATGAGAGGCTTCAATATTGATAAACGTCCTATTCGTGAAGGCCTAAATCATAAGGTCAAGATAAGTACGACTTTAAAAGAGCGTATTAATGCCTCAGATATTTCTAAAGCAATAGAAGAAGAAAGTGATGAATCGGCGTCCTTATATGAGGGGTTTCGTCTGGAAGTGTATGAGCAAAACATTCACATGGGTGATGAGAGTTATTCTGTATACCGGGTGATCAAACCATGAGAAAAGCATTTACCCTCATTGAACTGATGATTTCGATTATATTACTGTCTTTGATTATGAGTTTTCTATACCAGTCCGTAGCCCAACTGCAACAGTCCAACCAACAGTTTCTGAAGAAGACAAATAGTATGCAAAAAAGAGAAGATATTTTAAAACTTCTGTATAATGACTTTATAAATGCAAGTTCGGTTCAGTGGTATGACAGAACAGGTGATAAAGATACAATAGTAATGCAAAGTTCAAACTCATTACATGATATGACGCAGCCGTATCTGGTCTATAGGATCTATAAAGATGAGAACACATTAAGACGGGTCGAAAGTCCTGTAGAAAAGGTTGATCTTGTCAATAAGGTGTTTAGGTTTGATGATATTGTTACAGAAGTGAAGATGTTCAAAGTTTATGAGAACAAGGGACATTATCTTGTTTATATGAATGTAGAGGGAATGGATGATATCTATCTTGACTTGGTACCGCCTTCATTGAGTTCAGCCAAACTTTCAACCACACAAGATAACACAAATGAAAATAATGTTACTAGCCCTAATTAAAGGATGTGAAATGATTGGTATGGGCAGCAAAAGACAATGTTAAGACGTGCTTTCTCACTCATAGAGCTCATGCTTGTTGTTGTTATCATCGGTATAGTATACGCGATGGCATTATCATCATTCAAGCCGCCAGATAAAAAGGAGCTGGAGTCTTTTTCACTAAAAGACCTGCCAAAATATTTAAGAGAGAATTTTCCTCTCTCAGATGCTAAACTTGTCTGTTTTAAACCCTGTGGAAAATGTAGTCTCCTTGTTGACGGTGAATGGAAAGAAGATGAGGTAGAACTGTTTAGTAATTCTGATGTTAAGTCATATACCTTGGATTTGGAAGGTTTTGCCATAGAGAAAGAGTATGTACCGTATGATATCACTGATGCGTATAGGCAATCTTGTTTTGTTTTGCATAAGGCTACAAATGATGCTATTTCACCGATAATATTAGAAAGTGATGGTTCTTTTATTTATTATAAGGCGGGCTATGAAGAGGTCAAAAGTTATACATCTTTAGCCGTGATCCAAGATGAATATCAAAAAATAGCAAACATAATAAGGGACGAACATTGATTTTTAAATACAAGGGCTTTAACGAAAAGGGCAAGAAAGAGAAGGGTACAATAGAAGCTTCTTCTTTGGATGAGGTCAAACTTAAACTTAAGGCCCGTTCTATCTTGTATGAGAATATTTCTCAAGAGCGGCCTTCAATGATTCAAAACTTTAAAAACCTTCGTGCCCGAACTATCCCCAACAAGGTTCTTATTAACCTTTCCCGTGAGATTGCTGCGTATATACGCTCAGGTATGACCATCGTTAGTACAACAAAACTTCTGGGAAATCAGTATAAAAATGATAAACGAACATCATTATTTCTCTCTACGGTAGGGACATTTTTGGATGAAGGTAAGAGTTTTCATGCCGCCTTGGATGCCCAAACGGTCTATACTCTACCGCATTTTTATAAGCAGTCTATTAAAGTTGCAGAAGAACGCGGTGTCATGGATGTTGTCTTGGTTGAACTTGCGCGCTTTATGAAAGAGCAGGAACGTTTGAACAAAGAGGTCGGTTCGGCTCTTTTTTATCCGGGTTTTATGATCTTAGTAGCTATTGGTGCGATAAGTTTTATGTTTGCTGTTGTCGTTCCTCGTATTACTGACATCTTTAAGCAGATGAAACAAGAACTTCCGACGCTTACTGAAATCGTTATTTCCATTGGTGATTTTATGGGAGCTAATTTTCAGCTGATCGGTATACTCTTTGTTGCTTTTATCGCATTTTTTGCCTATCTGATGAAAACGTCAACCGGGTTTAAGTATGCTGTAGACAGGATGACTTTAAAAATACCTCTATTTGGTGATATTGTTCAAAAAAGTGAGCTTGGACGTTTTGCTTATATGAATGCACTTTTGATACGTTCGGGTGTACCGATGGTACAGTCTATAAATCTCTCCTCGCAGATCTTAAAGAACTCCGTGATCTCAGGTATCTTGCAAAGGGCGGCGAAAAAAGTAGTTGAGGGCTCACGTCTTTCTACTGCGTTGGCCTCTGATGAGGATATTATCGGTATCGGTTTCATCCAGTCCATTGCCTTAGGTGAAGAGACTTCGAACGTGCCTGAGGTCTTAAGTAACGTGGCAGAGTTATACTTTGATGACAATAAGGATAAGATAGGTATTCTACTTTCCTTGATGGAGCCGATGTTGATGCTCTTTGTTGGCGGTATGATCGGTGCCATCGTTATTGCTATGCTACTGCCAATTTTCTCAATGAATATAGGCTAGTAGAGAATGAAACGTTCTGCTATCGCCTTGATGTTGACACTCTTTATGCTTTTGGCAATGAGTGCAGCCTTAAGTATCACTTTGGCACTGTTTCAGAAGAATTTTAAGACATACAATAGTAACAGCTTTCGCGTTCAAAGTGCTGTTTTGATAGCAGACTCGGTCACATTGATGGAGGCCATTTCAAAAGAGGTGAATGGTCAACCCGAGGCCTTTGATCTGCTTGTTCAAAGTGCGGAAGAGTTGCCTCTTCAAATTGGTAGCGTGGATATGGTGATAAAGATACGTCCCAAGGCGGCCAAGTTCAATATCAACCATTACACCAGAGATAAGCATTATGAAAAATTGTATGCCTACCTTCTTGGATATGAACTCCAACGCCCGGGTTATATCCTTGATATCATAGAAGACACCTTAGATATAGACAAGGATGAGAAGCAGTACGGAAGTGAACGGGTCTTATATGACCCCTTCTTTGTTCAAGGTGAGATAAAAGATTATCATCAGTTCCTAAAGCTTCTTGATACCTATGCCAAAGAGACCAAGGATGTAAATATCTACAAGGTTCCGTGGAATGAATGGCTTGACTTTAACAGTCCTTTTATCGATGAGGCTTACATGACAGGTCAGATGCAGTTGGTCTTAGAAGCACCGGGAGGCATCAGCAATGAATTGGCTGATTTTGAGGATGTTGGAAAAAACAGTAGTGAACTAAGCTGCGAGGTCTATCTACGTCAAGACGAAGCAGAGAGTGTTGCTTCGTTTGACTTTAGTTTTGAAACGAATTCTATCAGTAATTTTAAGGCTATTTTGTAAGAGGCTATACAATAAATTGTGTAAACCTATCTCTTATTTCTAAATAACTTCATATGTTTTGGCAGAACTTCGTTAAAACATAAAAAGCTGAGGGAAAATATTTTACCCATTTATAATACGCTCTTTACGCAGTTTCAAGGCTTACACTTGGAACTGTATAATTATTCTTTCAACTCAAACACATAGAGATCTGTATACTGTATAGCTCCAACAGGAGAAGAAACAAAAATATTCACTCTTGAAGAGTACCCGTTTTGAGAAAAGTAAGCGAATTTATCTGTTTCTCTTTCTTTAGTAAAATCCTTGTTTTTTTCTAACTCATTGAATTTTTCAAGAGTGATAGCAGATTTTCGAGGTAATGTTTCTACTGTATATATGAGTACTTGTGATTTTTTTGGAAAAGTTACAATTGAAAAGTTGATAATTCTACCCGTGTTTATTAAACTAATAAACATAGTCTTATTTTGTGAGTCTTGAAGTTTCCCGCTGCTTAGGCTCTCATTATGGGCATAATGGATTTGCCATTGCTCTTTATTTAAATACACTTGAATATAATCTGTGTACATTCTGAATGCATCATTTTTACTTATTTTCAAAGTGCTTTGAATCATCTTAGCAACTTTTTTTTCATCATCTGCAAGTGTGTCCATTCCACCTAATGCTAATAAGTTACAAACTAATAATCCCAATATAATGATTTTTCTCATAAATATCCTTTTTTGATGTGTGACATTTTATATAATTAACCATGAAATAATATTAAACATAAAAAAGTATTAATGTTAGCTGTTGAGGGTTTGTCTTTATAGAAAATTTTAAAATATACAGTGTGTTGCTGATTTGAGTTAAAAAATTATTTATTGTAGAAAGAAAATGGCGCTGTTTGAGTAAAAAGAACTTGCCATTTTCAGATAGAAAAAACTTTATCACCTAATAAGGTGGCAAGGTTAATAAACGACTGTCTACGATAGCTCTTCCTACAGTAAAATGATACATACTTTGAAATTGATTGGAGTCCAGTCCCAGAATGTAGTGAAAACTGTCATCGAGATAACATCCTATACCTGTAGCAGAAATACCTAAGGCGGTTGCTTCAAGGTAAAGTTGCTGGCCAATGGCACCACATTCCCAGTAGAGTTCCTTGTAGCGGTGAGGCCCGTGTTCTTGTATCTGCGTAGAGAATTCACAGAGCATTCCGAGAGAAAAGGCTCCGTCAGCGGCTATGTCCTGGTTACAAGAGATTGTCTTTGCGTGTGCGCGGAAGTCTGCTTTTTCCAGACAGTAGAAGTCTTCTCTTATCTCTTCCCATATAAATGATTTTCGCATAAGGCGTTTTAGCGAAGAGAGATGCTCTTTGTTTCGGATGAGTATGTACAAACCTTTATCAAGAGCGTCAACCTCATGGATGAAGAAGACAAGATCAGCAGCATTTTCAAAGCCATCCATACTCTCTTTTACAGAATTAACAAGTGCATAGAACTGCTCTTGGCTTATACCGGCTTTGGCTGCATTCATCATCTGTGCAGAACGTCTTTTTAGAACAATCTCTTTGGACTCAAGACTTGCTTCTCTGGGAATGGGAATATTTTGCACTTCTTTTCTCGGCATTGATCGTGAAAGGCTTGCGGCTTCGATCCTGTCTATCATCTCCCAGTCTTGATGTAAAGGACTAAGTAGGTTGGCTTTTCCATCATAGGTCGTTGGAAGTTCTTGAAGCAGTGAAGAGATGTCTATATCTTGTCTTTTTACAGGAGAAATAGACAAAAGCATGTCCGGAAACTCGCCTTCAGTTGAGACATAGCGTTGCTCCTGATCCAAGCCCACAAGACGAGAGATGTCTTTGTCCTCAAGGTCTCTAAGTACTTGTACATTCCATCCTAACATCATCGCCGAGACCTGCAGGGCTCTTAATGCATGTCCTGCGTCTAAGGAACAGTATCTAAAAGCGCGTTCTCCGTACTTCCATACTTCCCGCCATGTGATTGAACTCAGTGCGACGAGGAAAGTGCCTTCTTCCACGTTATCCCAAAAACTGGAATCAAACTCGCAAAGCCTTTCTAAACGATGTGTTTTGGGTGCATAATGGGAGATAGAACTTTTCTCGGAGATATTGTTCATCGGCGGTAGGATGACATAGCCCTCGGTAGGCTGAAGGTTTCCGCTGGAGGCGTTACAGCGCAAGGCCCACTTCTCACCGCCGGCTTGTTTCCATGCCGCCAGGCCCAATGAAAACTGAAAGAGCTGCGAGATTGACTGTATGAGTAAAGGAGCCGAAGGAAGTTCATTATCAAAGATCAGATGATAGGGTGGGGTAGTGTTGTCCAGACTTAGGGGAAGTTCTATCTGTGCAGATCCTTCGTATGAGCGAAAAGGGTCAGGCTGGGTCGCCCAGTCCATGTATCCAATAGAACGTGCATATTTTTGTGGAGCGTGTTTAGTTTCATTATGGTAAGTGAAAATCTCATTAATATTTTTATTCATGACGACATCATACGCTGCTTCTCTTAAATCGCCATGATAGAATCTTTCAAAGATAAAAAATGAAATATGCTTTAAACTTGAGAGGCTTTTCTAATGAGAAAAGGTGAAAACTTTCGAGGGTCTTAGGCCTTATGTTCTAGTTTTCCCGACCTGGATTCATTTTCATCGATGATGTCTTGGATCTGTCTTTTGACTTTGTCGTATCTAAACTGCTCTTTAAAGCCATTGATACGTCCACCCGAAGCATTGGGATGACCGCCGCCGCCAGCCCACTCTTTTGCGATCAAAGAGACATCAACTTTGTTGTTGGCTCTAAGGCTCATAGTTCCTCTTGGACCGACATCTACGATAAAGTCATACTCATCATAAACTGTTAAAAAACCGTTTCCGATAATAGAAGTATTTCCTAAGGCGTAAGAGAGATATCCCTTATACCCCTTGTAGTAGATAGTTTTATCTGCTTTGGCTTGTCCCAGAAGTTCAACAATATGCGCAGTAGCGAGGTTGTCGAGGGTATCATCATTGTCTTTTTTGAAGTAGTTTTTTTTCAATGCGTGAATAGTCTCATCCAGCAAGATATTTGAATTATCCAAAGGAAGCATCTGCGCGGCTTCAAAAAGTAGGGCATGTTTGTATTGTCTGTCATCATTGGCAAACATCACACGATTAAGTTCGCGTGTTTCCGTGACAAGACGCATACAGACCTTTCCATATTCAAAGGCATCATGCTTTTCCTGATGCCAAAGGTCAACCGCATCAACGATTTCTACATAAGGTGCTAGCCAGGTTCTGGATTCAGGCGAAAGTTCAAAGTGCTCATTCACATAATCAAAGGTGATCTGCGTGGCTGAACGCGTTGTATCAAGAAAGTACCAGTTAAACTTATTTGCAGAGTCCTGACCACTTCCATGATGGTCAAGCAGTTGCAGTTTGATGTTAAGCTTGTCGTAATCACGAAATCTCTGTATCTCTTTGTTTAACCATTTTGATTCGTCCATGGTAAGATTAAGATCAGTGATCAAGATAGAAGCATCCTCTTTTTTAAGCTTGATAGCTTCAATGATCTCGTGCAGTCTTTCACCGACTTCTGCCCCGTAATTGGCATTAAAAAAGACGATATTTTCATAAGCTTCTCTCATGACAAGCTGGCAGCTGTAACCGTCCAAGTCTATATGTGAAAGATGATAGATTGTATTCATAATATTTTATCCTTGTATAATTATATCTTATTAGAGGTCTATAGTGATACTACCCATGACTTCAAACTTCGCATTGGCATCGATCTCTGCATGTGAAAGAACGATAACTTCAAGGTTGAAGCGTTCAAATATTTCGGCAAGAGGTTTTCTTAACTGTGGGTCAACAATCAAGATAACAGGAGAGACACCCTGCTGCAAGAGCGTACTTGCCTTGTCACTGACACCTTGTATCATGGCATTTATCTCACCGACATTCAAGGTAAGGTTTCGCACACCGTCTTGTTCGTTAGATTTTTCAAGTATACGCTGTTCAGTAGAAGTGTCAAAGGTAAGCAGTTTAATAACACCATTTGGATCTTTATACATGGAGGTTATAACACGGGCAAGTTTTGCGCGGACTTGTTCAACGATGACATCAACATTCTTGCTGTATTCGGCAATATCTGCAATGGTTTCTAAGATGGCAAGCATATCTTTAAGTGGAATCTTTTCATGTAACAAGGCTTTGAAAATACGTTGAATGAGACCGATAGATGCAACTTTTAATACATCATCAACCACAACAGGGAAATCATTTTTAAGTTTGTCAATCAGCGTCTGTGTCTCTTGACGTGTTAACAACTCTTCTGCATGTGACTTGACGAGCTCCGACATATGTGTGGAGATGACTGTCGCCGGATCGACAACGGTGTAGCCATTCATAATAGCATCTTCTTTGAGTGCCGGATTGATCCAAATGGCGTCTAGACCAAAGGCCGGCTCTTTCGTTTTCTCACCTTCAAGTTCATCTGTAGCCATACCACTGTCCATGGCTAAAAATTTATCCGGCTGAATGGATCCGTGCCCTATATCAACGCCTTTTAGAAGTATCTGATAATGACTAGGGTCTAAGTGCAAGTTATCGCGAATACGAACCTGAGGCATTAAAAATCCAAAGTCAGAAGCGATCTTCCTACGCATAGAACGAATTCTTTCTAACAGGTCTCCGCCTTGACTTGCATCCGCAAGTTTGATCAGTTGGTAACCCAGAGTAAGTTCCAGCATCTCAATTTTGAGGATATCTTCAAGGGCAGCCTCTTCTTCTTTAACGATCTGCTCATTACTTTTTGCCGGAGCAGTAGTGGCAGGCGATCCGTCTTCATTTTTAGCGCCGCCTTCTTGATCAGGCGTACCGTCTTTTGTCTTGAAGCTCAGTTTTTGCTGAAACAGTCGAAGTTCACCACGTTCATGCTGTAAGAGAAGGTATCCCATGCTTAAAAAGATAAGACCGACAAAACCCATAGAAAATGTCGGTAGCCCCGGAACCAAGGCAAACATGATCATGATACCACCCACGATAAGGAGGGTCTTCGCATTTCCCATAAGTTGGTTGATCGTGCCTTCGGCAAAATTACTTTGATCACTTGATGCTCTTGTAATCATAATACCTGTAGCCGTTGAGATGATGAGGGCTGGTATCTGAGAAACAAGTCCATCACCAATTGTCAAGATAGTAAAGATAGAGGCCGAGTCGGCTACACTCATATCATGTTGGAAAACACCGATAAGAAATCCACCGATAATATTGATGATAGTGATAATAATACCTGCAACTGCGTCACCCTTGACAAATTTTGCCGAACCGTCCATGGCCCCGTAAAAGTTTGCATCTTGCAAGATAGAAGCACGGCGTTCTTTAGCTTCACTCTCTTCAATAAGACCGGCATTAAGATCCGCGTCAATTGCCATTTGTTTACCGGGCATTGCATCAAGCGTAAAACGTGCAGCGACTTCTGCAACCCTTGTCGAACCTTTAGTAATGACCATGAAATTAATCAGTACTAAGATAGAAAAAACAATAATACCGATGACATAGTTTCCGCCGACCACAAAGTCACCGAAACTGGCAATGATATCAGAAACCTGTTCGGGTCCTTCGTTACCATGACTTAAAATCATACGTGTCGTTGCTACGTTTAATGAAAGCCTAAACAGTGTGATAATTAAGATGAGAGTTGGAAAGGTGGTTAAATCTGTAGGTTTAGGGATATATAAAGAGATAAGGATGATTAAAACGGCAATTGATATGGAGATCGTAAGCATAAAATCAAGAATCGCACTTGGAAGAGGAACAATAATGATGGCAAGAATTGCCATAACAAAAACAACAATACTCAGGTCACGTGAACGAACAATAAGCTCAAGTACCGGGGTGAGTCGTCCTAGGATAGCTGCCTTTTTCTTCGCCACGCTTTAGCCTACTTTTTTTCTAAAATATCTGCTAGGGTCATACCTGCTAAGAACTCATCGATACGTCCTTGAAGGTTATGGATAAAGGGGTAGATATGACAAGACTCCTCTTTTTCGGCAGGACAGTTACCTACACCTGAAGAACAGTCAAAAACGGAAGGACCTTTTCCCTCAGCAGCTTCCATAATACTTAAAAGTGTAATCTCTTCTTTAGGTCGAAGAAGTACAAAACCGCCATTAACACCCTTATATGATTTTAAAATACCGCTTCGAGCAAGGGATTGCAGTATCTTAGCAAGGAAGCTCTTGGAGATGGAAAGGTCATGTGCTAACGTTTCGGTGTCCATTGGACCAGTAGCCGTGGCGAGGGTCACCAAGGATAATAAGGCGTATTCGCTTGCACGTGTCATCAGCATGTTACTGTCCTGTAGTCTAGTATATTAGGGGTATTATACATAAAATATATAAAAGAGAGATTTTGTCTTCTTTTTTACTGTGCGTGATTCAGAAAATACTGTGCTTTCAATAATTTATAATAAACAATTGGCTATAATTCGCCATCTCAAATTCTTGGGAAATTTAATATACCAATCAGGGAGGTCAATTATGGCTTTAGATTCGGCGAAAACAGAAGCAATTGTAAAAGAATTTGCTCGTACAGAAAACGACACAGGTTCTTCAGAAGTTCAAATCGCATTACTTAGTAAGCGTATTGCAGAACTTACTGAACACCTTAAAATACATAAAAAAGATCATGCATCACGCCTTGGTCTTCTTAAACTTGTAGGACAGCGTCGTCGTTTGATGCGTTATTTCAAGCGTAAAAATAAAGAGGGTTACTACACTCTTATCGGTAAGCTTGACATCCGCGACAATATCTAATCTCAAAGGGACCCATTAAAGGTCTCTTTCTTCTTTAACGCAATCCTCAACTTTAAGTTTTTCACTCATCTTTTAAATTTTACACGTGTTTCTTCATCCCATTTTTTTGTAGAATACAATTATATTTGTTTATTTTTGTGTATTTATAATATAATAAAATGCTTCTAGTTGCCTGTTTTAGGTATTTTGTCATATTAGTAACATTATGTAACTAAAGTATTAAATAAAAATAAAAATATTCAGTTATTAGTTTAATTAATTTTATTTTATCTTTTTTAGGGCTATTCTACTTGTATAATAAATGAATTCAGGAGACAGAGATGGCAAAGAAAAGAGATGTTCTAGATACCGAAGGATTAACCTTTCTTGATGATGGAGAGGTCTTATATAATTCTTTATACCTTTTATCTGAGACAGATGAAAAAGGGATAATCACATATGCTTCAGACGGTTTTATGCAGGTCGCAAATATGGATGAGACTGAGCTCTACGGGCAACCTCATAATATAGTTCGCCATCCTGAGATGCCACGCACTGCATTTAAGTCCTTATGGGACGATGCCCAGTCGAAAGGATTTTGGACGGGATATGTTAAGAATGCCCGCAAAGGCGGCGGTTACTATTGGGTATATGCAACAGTACTGCGTTCTATAGATAAAAATGGTAATACAAAGTATGTGTCTATCCGTGTCAAGCCATCTAGAGAAGATATCAAAAAAGCTGAAGAGCTTTACGCAACATTAGATTAAAAAATAAAGTAAGGAAAGATTTATGGCATTAGTTAAAAGCGGTTCATCATCAAACAGTGTTACTATAGCAGGCGGAAATGACAAACGTCGTCAGCGTACTTTGGCCAAACAACAACAGATCTCTGAAAGCATTTCAGGCATTGCAACGAATATTTTAGACAATGCACAAGAATCTGTTTCTGCTATTGAGCAATTAAAGTCTTCTATGGAACAGATCGCCACGGCGGCAGAAGAGAATTCAGGCGCATCTGAACAAGCCTTGAAAAATGTTAAGAGCATTAATAACAATATTAACCGTATGGGTAATAATATTGATACGGTGATTAATTCGACTGTTGCTACGGGTGACACTATTATGAATGCAGTTGAATTGATCAATGGTTCTGTCGAACGTATGACAGGTGCGGTAGATATTGCAAAATCATCTTCGACTAAGAGTGAAGAACTGAAAGTCAGCTCGCAAAATATCGGTGAAGCGGTTGGTTTTATCGCCAAGATTGCTGATCAGACAAACCTGCTTGCATTAAATGCTGCCATTGAAGCTTCACGCGCTAAAGAGCATGGAAAAGGCTTTGCGGTTGTTGCTGATGAAACACGTGCACTTGCAGGAGAAAGTGAAAAAAATGCAGAGTTTATTTCTGAACTTGTTAATAAGATCCAAAGTAGTATTGATGGAATTATAAAGAATATCGTCAATACAACAGATATTATTGGTGCAACAGGTGCGACTTCTAATGAGCTAAGTCTAAAGATGGAAGAATTGACAAAAATCGCTATATATTCTGTAGAAGCAGCTAAGTCAGTCTCTCAAGTCACACAAAAATTGGGCACTTATGTGGCCAGTGTTAATGATGGTTCAGGCGAGATTGCAGATGCTTCCAGTCGAATTGCGCTTTCGGTAGAAAAAACCTTAAATGGTATTGAGACACAGTCTATGGCTTTGGCTCAAACCGAGGGTGATATTAAAGACTTAAGCAACCTTGCAGAAGAGTTGAAATTTTCAACAGATACAGCTAAATCTGCTGAAGACATCGCATCATCTGCTGATGCAATCAGCGGATCGATGGAAGAGATACAAGCTGCCTTAGAACAAGTGACAGGGGCTCTAAATGAGATCGAGTCATCGTCTCATTCAACAAATAAATCGGCCTTGTCAAACAAAGATAGTATTGAAGCGGGTATTGGAGCAGCGAAAGATATTGATAAGCTGATCGAGATTGCACGCCGTAATTTTGATCTTTTAAAGATATCATTTTCTGAAGTGAAGAACTCTATGGTTACCATCAATACCGAAGTGGTTAATTCAATGAGCGAAGGTAAGGGCGCGAGCGATGAGCTTATCGTTATTGTAAAAGAGACTAAAAATGTAGATAAAACAGTTGGAAATATCTCAAATTCTATTATTCAACTTAATATGCTGGCGATTAGTGGTTCTATTGAAGCAGCCAGAGCAGGTGACTTCGGAAAAGGATTTGCTGTTGTTTCTGCTGATATCCGAAACCTTGCTAAAGATTCAGAATCTAACACTGAAAAGATTAACGATACTATCGAAGGGATGAATGCTGAGATCGGTATGGTTCAAGAAGACTGGAATGATCTTTTAAGTGGTCAAAATACTGAGAAAAAACGCTTAGACAATCTTGTTAATGAGATGGATAAGATTATTGATATGCTAATAGAACTTCTAGACCGATATACGGGTTTAAAAGCCATAAATGATCAAAACCTTGAAGGACTTGATTCTGTTTTTATAGGTATTAATGAGATTCAAAAAGCGGTCGAGCTTTCCGCGAAAAATGCGATGGAATCACGAAAAGCATCTGAGCTTATTATTGATACAATCTCGCATATTGGTGAAGGTGTTGAAGAGTTGGCTGTGATGGCAGACGAACTTCAACAAGGCCAATAAATTCAGATAGTGTACTTGTGTGGCACATACAAGACGAAGTGGGCAATTAGTAATGAGGAAATATTATGCAGATTGAAGAAATCCTGATCATCAAAGAGCAGGGGTGCTATTATGGAGTAAATACAGAAGTGGTCGAGCAAATTTTGCGTGTTCAAGACCTCACCCCTATGGCCATGACACCAAAAGCAATCCGTGGATTGTGCTCAATAGAGGGCTCGATTATATCCACCTTAGATTTTTCTTATCTACTGGATAAAAAACAAAGTCTGGTTGATGAGACGATCTTTAAAGCACGTCAAGTCACAATTCATGGAGAGAAGTATCACTTTTCACTTTTAGTTTCAGAAGTTATTAATTCTGTTGAAGTGGATCAGTCTAAGGTGGAGTACGTAGATGATAATGAAGATGCAATCATTGCTCTGTTCAAGTATGAGGATGATATTATTCAGATAGTTAGTATTGATACTTTAATAAAAGATATTGCTCTTCCATCATATATCTCAAAAGAGGTGCGTGACATCTCTGTAAAGGCTACTGGGAAGGATGAACAGTCTCACCTTAAACGCTATCTTTTCTTTAGTATGGCACAAGAAAAATATGCTTTGGAAGTGGATGCGATTCGAGAGATCATTGCTATTCCTGAAAGTTTTACGTCCATTGCCGAAAGTGAAAAAGAGATATTAGGGATGATGTCCTTAAGAGAAGATCTGCTTGTTGTGGCTGATCTGCGTTCTTATTATGACCTTGCTGCACGACAGAGTGAAAAAAATCGTATTATAGTGTCTCAGCATCTTGGCCGCCATATTGGGTTGGTAGTGGATGAGATCGTTGATATTCAAGATGTAGAACTCAACCGTATTGAGGGTATGCCTGAGAATTTCAAGGATAAAAAGATTGGAGGCGTCCTACATATGGATGATTCTTTGATCAGTGTAGTCAATACAGAAGTTGTTCGCACCCTTGTTAATGAGCAGAGCCATTTGATAGCAGATCAGGAAAAAGAAGAAATGGCAAGAGAGACAACAGAAAAAGCTAATTTAGAAGTTGTTATTTTTAAGATGGAAAATGAAGAATATGCCTTTAATATTGATGATGTTAGTGAGATTATTGATATGACAGAGATCACGCCTGTCGCTGATTCCCAAGAACATATAAAAGGTGTTATTAATATACGCGGACAGGTCATCAGCATTGCTTCTTTGTATGGAATATTGAAACTCAAAGAAGATGTACAGTTAGATCGAAAAATAGTCGTGACCAAGGTTAAAGGTAATAGCATAGGTTTTGTAGTAGATAAGGTTAATGACGTTATGGGGATTAATAACGAAGAGATAAAAGTAGAAGAAGAGTCAAATCGCCTATTTTCCAATATCTTGCAGTTAAATAGCGGTAAACGTTTAGTTATGATGTTTGATACTACGGTCTTATTATCTTCTTTGGCTTTAGCTAAAGAGGACGTTGCGTGAGTAAAAAAATCTTAATTGTAGATGATTCAGCTTTGGTGCGCAAACAGCTTAGAGAACTGATTCAAGATCATGATTTTGAGATAGACATGGCAAAAAATGGTCAAGAGGCTATTGATAAGGCTCTTGCTACGAATTATGATGTGATTACTATGGATATTAACATGCCTGTATTAGATGGCATCTCTGCAGTCAAGCAGATAATGAGTAAAAATCCGACAGCGATACTTATGGTCAGTTCCTTGACTTCAGAAAATGCTTCTATAACGATGCAGGCAATGGAATACGGTGCAATTGATTTTATTCTTAAACCGGGAACGATGAATGTCGGTGTTGAAGAGAGTGGCAGAGAGATCGTGCAAAAAATAAAATCGCTTAGCCGTATTTCCAGAAGAAGACTCAATGCACCGGTTCAAATCTCTGAAAAACGAAGAGAACGAAGGACGCAAAGAGAAGAAGCTTCTGCAAAAAGTTCTAGAGACCTTGACAAGATAGTCTTGGTGGGTGTTTCAACGGGTGGCCCAGGACTAATCGAGCAGATTGTCTCTTCTTTGCCTCTAGACTATCCACAGCCAGTATGTATCGTTCAGCATATGCCTGAACAGTTTACGCGTGCATTTGCAGAAAGATTGGCCCGTGTGAGTGATCTTCCCGTGCATGAATCTTCTACAAATGATGAGCTTCTTCCCGGACATATCTATCTGGCTCGTGGCGGGGCGCATATGCATTTTAGAAAAAAGACTTCAGGCAAAATTGTTACAATCGACTGTAAAGAAAAAAATGAACGTTTCTTTCAGCCTTCCGTAGATGAGATGTTTGAATCGGCATTAAAAACTTTTCCTGCTGATAAGATCTTTGCTGTACTTTTAACCGGCATTGGCGATGATGGTGCAGACGGTATGGTTAAGATAAAAACAGCTGGTGGATACACGATTGCAGAATCCGAAGATAGCGCAACAGTTTATGGTATGCCAAAAGAGGCATATTTGCGCGGGGGGACCTCTGAGGTCCTTGGATTTCCGGAGATCCTTCAAAAAATCATTGCATATAAGTAGGAAAAAATGGCATTAATAAAACGTGATGGAAAAAAAGAGCAAGAACAGCTTCCAAAGTTTACAAGTCTAGAAGAAGCGATTATCTATTATGAAGAGAATGAAGCCTTTGATAAGCGTTCTTATGCCTTAGAAGAGATGGTGAATTTCAAAGGGGGCGCTCACTTCTTAGTTGATAAGTTAATTGAGCATGATACGCATAAAGATACGGCTTCAAGGATATCTGCGATCTTGTCAAATATGGATCCTGATGATGCTCCCATCGAAGAGGTAATGGAATTATTAAAGCTATCCAATGCCTATGTACGAAATCTGGGGATATGCATCTTACAAGATTATGGGCCGGCGATAAAATATTACATTGTAAAGTTTCTGATCGGAGATGATTATGACCTTCGTATCTTTGCAATCAATGTTTTGGGAGATGTTAACTTTGCTGAATCACGCGATATGCTGATTGAACTCTTAGAAGGTGAAGAAAATATCAATGTTGCAATGACTGCGGTGGATTATATGGCTGAAATAGGACAGCCTGAAGATATTGCCCTATTGAAAAAAGTAAAAGAACGCTTTAAAGATGAGAGTTATGCACAATTTGCAATTGATGCAGCTATTGAATCGATAGAGGCTTAATCAATGTTCAATGAAGCGAACTTTTCAAAACTGGCAGAGTTTATTTATCGTAAAAGCGGAATATACCTAGAAGAATCTAAACATTACGACAAGATTTTAAAATTTGTGATCAGCAGAAGTGAAGAACTTGAACTAGAGAATTTTAGAAAGTATTTTTTTCGTCTTCGTTTTGAAGACCCAAAAGGCTTGGAATTTCAAGAGCTGATGAATGCGGTTACGGTGAATGAAACTTATTTCTTTAGAGAGCATGATCAATTTGAGGTCTTAGTTAATGATGTCTTGCCAGAGCTTGATAAAAAGCGTCACAAAGACGAACCTTTACGTATCTTATCTGCACCATGCTCCACAGGTGAAGAACCGTACTCTATGGTGCTTTACCTATTAGAAGAAGCACAGCTTGTTGAAAGGCGTGATATAGAGATAATAGGAATCGATATAGACTCTAATGTTATCAAAAAAGCTCAAGACGGAAAATTCTCAGAGCGTTCTGTTCACGCTATCCCTCCTAGTCAAGTACAGAGTTATTTTAAAAAGGTTGGCTTTGGTTTTAACCTTATTCCTGATCTAATAGGTACTGTAGATTTTAAGGTGGTCAATATCTTTGATAGAGCAGCTATTCGTGACTTGGGGAAGTTTGATGTTATTTTTTCGAGGAATATGCTGATCTATTTTGATGATGCCAGTAAAAAAGAGGTGGCAATGAACTTTTATGATATGCTAAAACCTGAAGGTTATGTTTTTCTCGGTCATGCGGAGTATATGTCGCGTATTGTTTCTGTCTTTAAGGCAAGAAAATTTGGTACAACTATGATCTATCAGAAGTGAAACGGACTTCAGGGAAATGAAAGAGGTTTTTGAGGTATCCTTTATTAATAAAAAAAGAATAGATACGAAAAATGTTTAGAGGGTTTGATTCGAACCCTGTGAATACTTTTCAAAGATGAGAAGTGAAAATAAGCGAACAAGATAGAGATAAAAAGGAAATTGTATGGCAAATCCAATTGTAATGTTTATTGATGATTCAGAGACGGCGTTGGCCTCAACGCGAATGACAGTCACATCAATGCCCATTGAAGTAAAACAGTATTTAGAAGCACAGCTTTGTCTTAATGATGTTAACGCAGGTATCGTCCCAGATCTTATAATTACAGATTTAAATATGCCGGTTATGAATGGTCTGGAACTTTTAAAGGCTTTAAGAGAGATCCCGGCGACGAAACGTACACCTGTTCTTATGCTTACAACAGAGACAAAGGATGAATTAAAACAACAGGGGAAGGCCTTAGGCTTAACGGGATGGATTGTTAAGCCGTTTAATCCGACTCAGTTGAAGTCAGCGATCACACGGGTCTTGCGTTTACCGGCCTAAGTAAGTCAAACGAAGCAGTTGATGCTTTTTATACAGAAGATAATTCTTTCAAAAGGGGCAAAGCATGATATTGACTAAAGAAAATGATATCATCATAAGGTGTGCAACATGATTTTTGACTCATTAAATGATTTATTGGAACACATTAAGCAAGTTGAACGAGATACGATCAGTATATCAAAAGAAGCGCAACTGAAACTTTCGGCTTTTATTGAAAAAAATGGCATAGAAATTGATGATGAG